>Ga0272441_10000261_pt1 | contig 120743 bp, 96 predicted proteins | sample SSMProp6N_FD_193582 | JGI IMG/M metagenome (GOLD analysis project Ga0272441, IMG submission 193582) | Marine sediment archaeal communities from Little Sippewissett salt marsh, Falmouth, MA, United States - SSM-Prop-6N | ecosystem: Environmental > Aquatic > Marine > Wetlands > Sediment ...
GCCCGTGCAGCCAGCCAAGCCGAAAGGGCCGCCGAGAATGGGCCCGATAGGTGTAGCTCGTCGGAGGCGGCCCTTTCGGCGATCACTTGATTTTTAAACACAGTATCTCGCAATGACAGGTGGGGGTTGAGCTTGCGTTGCATGTTTTTCAAAAACAATTGCTGCCGGAGGCCGTGCTGAATTCGCCATGACGAGTGGTAACTCCATCAAATTCAGCGAATATTGTTGGGCCTTGGCTGTTCCTGCTAATGTTAGCCTTTCAGGAAAGTGTAATCGTGAACATCCTGCTGATAGTCATAGACACGCTGCGGGCCGACCACCTTGGTTGTTACGCTTATTCCCGCAACACGTCGCCGCGCATTGATGCGCTGGCGGAACGCGGCGCGGTTTTTGACAGCGCCATCGCGCCGGCTATTCCGACCCACCCCTCTTTCGCGACCCTTATGACGGGCCAGTATCCGGCGACGCACGGGGTGGTCGCGCATGGCGGTTCCCGCCGCATATCCAAAACGGCGCCATGGCTGCCCGCAATCCTCCAGCAGGACGGTTACACCACCTGCGCCGTCGACAACCTCGGCGAGTGGCAGCTCGGGTTCTCGCACGGCTACGAGTTTTACATCGACCCCACCCAACGACGCGGACTCAGCATCAACGCCAACAACCGGGAAATCAACCGCCGCGCCATCCCGTGGCTCGAGCAGTTCGGCCGGGAAAAGTTCTTCATGTTCGTCCACTACTGGGATACACACACGCCTTACCTGCCGCCCAGGGCCTACCGAAATCTGTTCTACAAAGGCGACCCGTGCGACGCGCGCAACTTATCCCTCCAGGGCATGGAAAGCCACCCGCTGGGCCGGGCATGGCGCGAGACATGGTTCAACAAGCTCGGCAATTACGTTACCGACGCCGATTACATCGAAGCCTTGTACGACGGATCGATCCGGTTTTGCGACGAGGGCGTGGGCAAGCTGTTGGGCGCGCTGGACGAGGCCGGCGTGGCCGACGACACGCTCGTCGTCATCACCAGCGACCACGGCGAAATGATGTACCGCCACAAGATCTTCTTCGACCATCACGGCCTGTACGACGGCAACCTGCGCGTCCCGCTGGTTTTCGTTCATCCGGCCATCCGGCCCCGGCGCATCCCGCACCTGGTCGCGCACGTCGACCTCGCCCCCACCCTGCTCGACCTTTGCGGCATCACCGTGCCCGCCGCCATGGAAGGCATCAGCCTGGCGCCTTACCTCATCGGCGAATCCGATGCGCCCAGCCGCGAGTTCGTCGTCAGCGAAGAGTGCACCTGGCAGATGAAATGGTCGATCCGCACGGCCACGCACAAGTTCATCCGCGCCATGGAGGACGACTTCTACCACACGCCCTGGCGCGAACTTTACGACCTGCGCGCCGACCCGCAGGAGTTCAACAACATCGCCGCGCGCGAACCGAAAACCGCCGAGCGCCTCGAAAAAACCCTCTTCGACTGGGTCAAGAAAATGATGGCCAAGAACGGTCTGCACAAAGACCCGCTAAGCGCACATGGCACCACCTTGGCGAAAGAATGGCAGAAGCATCTCGCCGGCCTGTGAAGCCGCCCGCTGGGACGCCCCCCCGCAGTTGTGGGGGTGTCACTACGGTGCTTTTAACCTCGTTTTTGTTGGAGAATACGGCGGACAAAGGCAATAACGGGCTCGGCGACGAGGGCGGGGGTTGGTTGCGCCGGCATCGAAAGATCGATGAGCTTGTCGCGCGCGGGGAGCCTGTTGGCCGTGCTGAAGATGCCGGGGAGCGAAGGATCGCCGGGACGGAGACCCGCGGTGAGCAAGGTTGGACAGTTGATGCGGGGCGCGAGGTTGTTCAGCTCGACGTAAGAAAGCGTTCTCAGTGCGGCGGGCGCTTCGGCGGGGCGATCGTCGAGCCAGTCCGCAATTTCGCCGCAATAACGCCGGCCACGCAGCTCGCCGGTGTTATCGCCGAAGTGGCAAAAGGCGGGGACAGCCCCCACGCAAAGCGCGGCCCGTGCGTCGATTGACGCGGCGGCCAACGCAAACGCGCCCCCCTGCCCTACTCCAGCCACGCCTACCCGTTTGGCGTCGACTTCCATGCAGGTTGCGGCAAAATCCAGGGCGCGGACCGCGTCGAGGTAGCAGCGGACCAGATAGTAGGATTCCGGCCGCGCCAGGCCGCTGGTGAGCCAGCCGGGCCCTCGGCCCGTGCCGTAGTCGGCGGAGTCGGAACTTTCGCCGTACTGGCCGCGGGTGTCAAACGCCAGGCAAGTAAACCCGAGCAACGTCCAAGCCAGGTATTCGGCGGGGGCAGGCCGCGGGCGCGCGTAGTCCTGGAAGAAGATCAGGGTGGGATACGGCTTCATTTTTGCCGGAGCGATGCTCCATCCGACGATCCGGCCGCCGTCGAACGCGTCGAACGATACTTTTTCGACATGCGCCTCGGCAACACGGAACGGCGCCGGCTCGGCCGCCGGGTTCAGGGGCTGCTTGGCGTTGCGCGCGGCCAGCGCCGGCCAGAACGAGTCGAAATCATGTTCGGCCCGTTGCGGCAGCAAGCATACTCGCAATTGTTCCAGTGGCATTTCCACGGGATGTTTCCCCCGGCTGTTTTGGAAAGTATAGCAAAGGCCGCGCACAAAGCAAGACGAAGGTTTGGATGACATTTGGGCGCTGATTTCATTAATATGTGCCCAAGGGATATGAAGCGCCAGGAGTAAAAATGAAAAAGCGTGGTTGTCTTTCCAAGATATTAAAAGTCTTCGTTCTGTTTCTGGCGCTGGCGGCGGTGCTGGTTCTAATACTTTTCGTGTATCCGTTCTGGGGCATTCCGCTGAACTTCCAACGCCACGGGAAAACGCCGGTCACGCCGCCGTGGGCGCTGGAATGCTGGGTGTGGGAAGACGACACCAACACGGCGGATTTTGTTAATGAGCTTGTTGAAGGCTACGCCGAGCACGACATTCCCGTCCGTGCGATCCTCATCGACAGCCCGTGGAGCACGCACTACAACAACTTCGAAGTCGACGAGACGCGGTATCCAAATCCCGAGAAGTTTTTCGGCGATCTGCAGGACAAAGGCTACCGCGTGGTGCTGTGGATGACATCGCTGGTTGACAGCCAGGACAAGGACACGCTGCTGAAAGACGACAGCGCCTTTTACGAGGAAGCGAAGGCCAACGGTTATTTGGCGGCCGACGGGTTCCAAACGAAATGGTGGAAAGGCAAGGGCGGGTTTATCGATTACACAAACCCCGAGGCCATGCGGTGGTGGCGCGGATTACAGCAGCAGGTGTTCGACTGGGGCATCGACGGCTGGAAGCTTGACGGGGCGGCCACGTTTTTCGCCAGCCGGCCGTTCGGACTCATCTTGCCTTACCTCAAGGCGCACGGCGGCTGGCTTTCCACGCGCCAGTACATGGACCACTATTACGCCGGCGAATACCGGCACGGCCTCACGCAGAACCCGGAGTTCGTCTGCCTGTCACGGTCGATCGACACGCACTATCTGCATCCGGAAGGCTTTGCGCCGCTTCACGCGGCCGCGGTAACGTGGGTGGGCGACCAGGACCACACTTGGAAGCTGGAAGAAGAGGGCCTGGAGGAAGCGATCGACTACATCCTGGCCAGCGCGGAAAAAGGTTACTGCGTCGTGGGCTCGGACGTTGCCGGATATGGCGGGCGCGACATTCCGCCGCGCCTTTACATCCGCTGGGCGCAGTTCAGCACGTTCTGCGGCCTGTTTCTCAACGGCGGCCACGGCGAACGCAGGTTGTGGCTGCGCAGCGAAGAAGAGCTGGAAAACATCCGCTACTGCCATTGGCTGCACACGGAACTTGTCCCGTACATGTACAGCCACGTCGTCGGGTGCCATAACGGCGGCAAACCCCTCCAGCGGCCGGTCGACGGCAAGTATCATTACCTGTTCGGCGACGACTTCCTGGTCGCCCCCATATACCAGGACAGCCTCACCCATACGGTTCAGCTTCCGAAGGGCCGCTGGCGATGGCTGCATGACCAGAAGCAACTTATCCAGGGCCCGGCGACCATCACCAAAGAGTTCGCCCTCAACCAGTTGCCGGTGTATATCCGCGACGGGGCAGTCATCCCGATGAACGTGAGCCGGGCCTACACGGGGTTCGGCGACGAGGAGTCGAAAGGATTCCTCACGCTGGCCATATTCCCGCACGATTCAAGTTCGTTTACGGTGCACCATACCGACAACAGCGGACAGATGGAGGTGCGCGTCGACGACTACCCCGAACTGACGGTTACCGTCAGTGGAACCGTAAAACCGCACATCCTCCGCATAAGTGCGCCGGAAAAACCGGAGTCGGTAACGCTGGATTTGAAACCGCTTTCCGAAGGCGCCGAATGGCACTACGACGCGGAGCATCAGGTGCTCACGGTAAAAAGCCGGATCTTCTCGCCCTGCCAGTACGTCGTGAAGGGCGCCACCTGAACGAGCGGCCTGTCGCAATAATGCGGCTGGCCCAGTGATTGCAACGGCCCTGGAACTGGAAGTGACTAATCGCACCGCTTACTGCTAATAAGGAACCGACGCCAGGCCGTCGTCGGCCGGGGTGGCGAAGCCGTAAACGCGCACCGTGACATGGGGCCGGCCCGCACCGTGGTCGCAGCAAGTTCCCTTGATACCTTCGAGGCAGTGGCATTCAATCCGTACGATTACGCCGTCGGGGCTGTCGGGCTTGTATCTGACATCGGACCGGTGGAACCGTTTGCACATGACTTCCAGAAGCCGTTCGGCCGTTTCTGCGGAACACGTTTCCCGGCGCACCCGCGCACCGGACCGGTAAGTCACCTCCAGTATCGTGTCTGGAAAATCTTTTGTGAGCCCAAGTCCGACGTAGCAGGCGGCTTTTGCGGGATCGCTGAAGCGTTCGCGCATACGGTGTACGCCCCTATGCTGTGCCTCTAGACTCCTCCCTGCCGGTAGTGTACCACAAACAAAAGAGCATCGCCGGAACCATTTCGGAATCGGATTACAACTCAATCCAGGGGCGTGAAGATTTTTTTGACGGCCCGCTGCAGGCTATTTGCGAGTTCAACGCGGTGCTCGCCCGTCATCGGTTCTTCGCAAAACCGCACGTGCGCCTCGTGATAGGGCAGCGAAACGAGCCGGAAGACATGGCCGAGAAACGTTCGCTGAGGCCCCCACAACTCGAGGTTGTTGACCTCCTCGTCGTCGGGAATGTAGTAAGGGTCTGGCCCGTAAAGAACGGTTTCCGAGGCGGGCGGACAGGCCGGGGGGTTCCGGAACGTAATGCTGGCGTAATGAACCGGTTTCCGGCTGTCAATGGCGGGTTGTAACAGCGAGGCGTGAAACCGCAACACCGTGCGGCCCGGCGAGATGGTGCCTTCGGGGGCAAGCAGAATGTTTCTGCCTCGATGAATCGAATCGAGAATGGTTTGCTTCACGCGGGGCACGTCTTCACGCACACGGCGCACGTAGATGGCTTCCAGCGCCGTAACCAGAGGGCCGAGGATGGCCATGTCTTTCATTTCGGCCATGGCCACGCAGCGGCAGTCGCAAATCAGGTTCATAACGATGAAGTCGACCCAAGAAATGTGGTTGGCCACGAGCAAGTAAGGCGGCTTGGGCCGGCAACCGTACACGTGGATGCGCAGGCCCAAAAGCGGCGGCATCCCCATCAGCCACGTGCGGGCAATTTTGCGGCAAATGCGCCGGCGGAGCGGTCTGCTGAAGAAAAAAACAACCGTTGCCGCCCGCACCGCCACATAGCAGAGAATCATCCAGAGCCACATGCCGGAAAGGCGGACAACACCGCGCAACGGAGACAAAGCAAAAGCATCGGATATAGTCCAGGGTCTTGCAGTCTTCTCCTGGTAGAAGTTATTCATGTGGAAACCTCGGGTGGGAAAACATGCTGCTTCGGAAACTGTACAAGCAAAGCGCTCTTTAGTTACAAGGTAAAAGTCTACTCGGCCGCCCGTAAACAATGCAAATTACTGGGAAACAATGATTTACACAAAAGCACCCCGGAAGATGGCGGGGCAGGCAGAATAGTTCTTGCCCTTTCAGGTGAAAATGGATTAGACTTGATGACATCGATGACGTTTACGGGTGAGGCATATGGCACGAATGCAACCTAAAGACAAAAACGGAAACTGGACCATATACGATATTGCGCGGCATGCGAGGGTTTCGGCGAAAACAGTGAGCCGAGTTGTGAACGATGAAGCGGGCGTTGGGCCCGAAACGCGCGCTCGCGTGTCGCAGATCATCGAGGAAGTGCGTTACCAGCCGCACACGGGCGCGCGCAGCATGCGCCACCGGACGCGCGATTGCCTTGGAGTGGCGCTTTCGGTTCCGATTTCAGAAGCGCCGGTAAACCAAGATTTCCTGGTTTGGGTGTTTCAGGAGCTTTACCGTCTTTTCCTGTCCAAAGGCGTCTATGTGACTTGGGACATGAACCCGCCGCAGTTTAAACACGGGCTGGACTACGGCCGCAGTCTCTGGCAGCAGCGTTGCGGCGGCCTCGCCGTTATCGGCCCCCTGGCCACCAACGACGCGACGATACACCGAATTCACGCCTCGGGCTGCCCCTATCTGACGCTTGGCCGGCTCGACCGCCTTCCGGATATCAGCTTTGCGGCGGTCGACCTCGAAGAAGGCGCCTACGTGAGCACAAAGTTTCTGCTTAAGCGGGGCCACAAGCACATCGGGCTGCTGAAGACGTTCCGGGGCTACCAGCCGAGTGTCGAGCGGCGGCGGGGCTATTTGCGCGCAATGGCCGAGGCCGGCATCGAGCCGCCGGAGAAACATATGCGGCCGGTCTCGTTCGATACGCGCGAAATGGTCAATGCCGTGCACCGCCTGTTGCTTGAACCCAAGGTAACCGCGATTGTCGACTGCAGCGGTTGCGAGGACGCGCCGGCCGTGCGGGAAGGCGCAAGGCGCGCCGGCCGTGTGCCGGGGAAAGATTTCGAAATCGTGTGCTGGACGTACACCAGCGACGGCATGGTGATGTCGGAGGCTTGCGCGCACCTCTGGGTTCCCGTCAAAGAATCGGCGGCCGAAGGGTTCGAACTGCTCGCCCAGTGGTTTGCGGGTGAGCGGGAAGGGCCCATCCAGTTGCTCTACCCCCCGACGCTGCACGAAAAATTCGCTGGCAGAGAGATTCCCAAACCACTGCGGCTTTGGGACGTGCTGTCTTGACCCGATTCTAACAAAAGGCGCTTGCCCATGCCACGCCGCAAGAAACACCCAAAGCCGCGCAGCCGGCAGCCCGGCCGGGGCGCCGGTATCCGCACGCGATGGACGGAGTTGCGCCCGTTTTTCGATTACTGGGGCGCGGAGATCCCGCGGTATTACAAGCTGGAAACACTCTCGAGCGCCGTGGATTACGCGCTGCAGACGAAAAAAGACCAGTTTATCCTCCCCAGTATTCAGCGGGTGCTTGGGCCATCGCCCGTGGTTTCTTTGACGTTCGAGCTGTTCCAGGAGGGCCGTTACCAGCTCATTTTTCGCGTAAAAGCATTGAACGCCCGGCGCAAACAGGGATCGTTTGCCCTGGTGGCCGCCAAAAAGGCCGAAGATTACAAGCTTGCTGCAAAGGAACTGGCGAACCTGCGCGTTCTGTACGGGCGGGCGCCGGATTTTATTGTGCGGCCTTTCCAGGGAGGCAAGGTTTATCTGCCGGATCGGTACGGCCGGACCGAGCATGGCCGCGAGATTTTTGCTTACGTAACGCAGTGGCTGTCGAGCTATCACGAGTTGGGCGTCAACGAAAACCTTCAGTTCATTGTCAACATCAAGGCCCGGCACACCTTCACCATCGCCCAAACCGAAGATCTGAAGGCCAAAATGGTCGAGATCGTCGCACGCACCTACAGCCCCGCCAAACGCAATTGTGCCGATATTCCCGAAATCGCTTCGGGCGATTTCGTGGTGACCATGCCGCCGAAACCGCGGCTGAAACTCATCGCGTGCCGCAGGATGTTGCGCAACATGAACCCCGTTAAACTGCTGGACAGGGTCGCAGCAGCAGCGTGGCCATGGGGGGAAAGCGAGTTTTTCCTCGCCCCGCAAGACCCCGCGATGCTCTACGGCGCAATTGCCCGCGCGTGGGGCAGCGAAGAAACGCGAAAGGCGTTTGAACAATATGCCGCCGCCTTGGACGCAGGCAAATTCCAAGAGCGCCTGGGCCTTCCGCGAAACACGCTCGAGGAGTTGATCCGCACAAAGGACCAATAACAGGTTCTGCAAACTCCCCACCTCCCGCAGCGATTTTGGGAAAAACATGCAGTGCAGTCCCGATCCTCCACTTGTCATTGCGCGCCCCACACCCCCCGGCAGCGATTCCCGGAATGACAAGCGACAGCAATCCCGATCCTCCACCTGTCATTGCGAGCTTCCCACTGCCTCCGGGAGCAATTTCATAAAAGACAAGCAAAAGCAATTGCGATCCTCCAACTGTCATTGCGAGGAGGTGTGCAGCGATAGCGGAACACCGACGTGGCAATCCCGTCGGTATCAACCCAGGCCTCGGGTGAACCGTTTTTTAGCGCCCAATCCCCGGCCATGTCATTAGCAGTAGGCGGTGGAGCGTAGCGAAACGCGGTCGGCGCTATCCCGGCGGTAAACTGTGCGTCAAGACATCCGCAGGCGGAGGGCCTTCTTGCAGATACCCGGCATCGGGTACTGATCGAGTTCGCCGGGCGCCGCCCATGTAAGCTCTTCGTAAGGCCCCGTTTTGGCGCGGCCACGGGTGCAGGCACATTCGTATACGCGCATGTCGACTTTCCGGTGCGAATATGTATGTTTTACGGCGCCGAGTTGCCCTGACACCTTCACTTCGAGATGAAGCTCGTTTTGCAGCCACCGAACCAGGGCGCGCGGCGCTTCCTTCCAGCTCTCCACTTCAACGCAGGGAAATTCCCACAGCCCGCCGAGCATACCCGAGGCCGGGCGCCGCGCCAGGAGAAGTTGTCCCCGCCGCTCAATGACGGCTGCGGCACACTTGATTTGTGGCACGCGCTTTTTCGTCGCGCGTACGGGACGCGCTTCCTGGGTTCCGGCGGCGCGGGCCTGGCACTGGCGCTGCAGGGGACAGCCGGCGCAAAGTGGCTTGCGGGGCGAACATACGCACGCGCCTAACTCCATCAGGGCCTGGTTAAACTCGCCGGGGTTTTTCGCCGGCACAAGGCTGCCTGCCAAATCCCATAGCAGCTTTTGGGTAGGTCCGGCGTCGATGCTGTCGGCAATGTCGTACAGGCGTGTCAAGACGCGCTGGACGTTGCCGTCGACAATCGGCACGCGCTCGCCGTAAACGAAGCTGGCGATGGCGTTCGCCGTGTAGCGGCCGACTCCGGGCAGTTCCTGCCAGCCTCGGGCAGTCTCCGGAAACCGGCCCGCGGCAACGACGCTGCGCGCGGCGGCGTGGAGATTGCGGGCGCGCGTGTAGTAACCCAGCCCCTCCCAGGATTTGAGGACACGGCCCAACGGCGCCTGCGCGAGAGCTTCGACGGTTGGAAAAGCGGCGAGGAACCGTTCGTAATACGGCAACCCCTGGTCTACGCGCGTCTGCTGCAAAATGATTTCGGACACCCACACGCGGTAAGGATCAACCGAGCCGCGCCAGGGAAGGTCGCGTTTGTAGCGCCGGTACCACGCCAACAGCGGACGGCGCACCGTTGCGGCTGCCACTCTGTCTGGTTCGTTGACGGTCATACTGCGTAATAAAAAAGGCCGGCGTGTGCTGAACCCGCCGGCCCTTTTGCTCCCTTGATTTTACAGCTTCTTAATGCGGATATTTCTGAACGCGACAAACCGCGCGTGGTCCTGCAATCCGATAAACCCCCGCCGGAGGCGTTTCTTCAACTCGGGGTTTTCGTCGAGGTTGAGGTCCTGGATCACCTGCCCGTTCAGTTTGGCCTTCATGATGGGCCCGTCGAGCATAATTTCGACTTCGTTCCACTCGCCGTTCGGTTTTGTGGCGTCCACTTTCGGCGCAACTACCGAATAGATCGAGCCCGTGCTCGTGTTGACAATCGGCCTGCCGTGGTCGCCCTGCAATTGGAACTCCATCCCCGTTTTCGATTGCCGGCCGGTGCGCGGCGCCCGGAGATAAATGCCGCTGTTGCCGTTCTCGTTAATCTTCCACTCGAACCGCAGGATGAAATCGTCGTACCGCTCCCGGGAGTACAGCGCGCCGCCACCGATCGATTTCCACACGATGGCCCCGTCTTCAACCGCGAAGCCCTTCTCATTGTCGCCGAAGAACCACCAGCCGTCCAGCGTTTTACCGTCGAACAGCGACACGAAGCCTTCCGCACGCTCTTCCTCGGACAGCACCGCGTTGTCGGGCGTCCAAGGCGCGCTTTCGGCGGGGTTTGCCAGGGCCCGATCGAGGTTCGTATACATTTCCGGTTTGTTCGGCAGAAGGACGTGCACGTCCTCGATGTGTTCGGCGGGCGGTATGGAGCCAAGCAGCATGACGGGCTTTTTCGGATTTGCTGGCAGCGTTCGGACGATGTTGATGTTCCCGCCGCCTTCGGCCGCGGTGATTGGATTGGGTGCGATCCGCGAAAATTCTTTGGCCAGTTCGGCGCTGTCCGCCCCGGTGAACACGAACACGGCGCCGGGATAAAATTTGAAGGCCTCAGCGGCCGTGCGGGCGGCATTCCTGCGGAACCTGGGGTTGTCCGGCGCATCGTCGGGGATAACCTTGCACAAGGCCGCATAGCGGCGGTTAAAGCCCTCTTCAATCAGAAACTTCGCACGTTTGACAGAATCCGGCGCGATGGACGAGCCGTCGGCGTTGAAACCGGTCAGGCTGAAACAAACCGAATTTGCGCCGACTTCAAATGCGCGGATAATGGTTGTATCGATTTCAATTTCGGGAGTAGCGGGATCGCCGAGGCTGGGCGCCTCGATCGAACGCACCGTAACAGGATGCCCCCTGAAAAACAGGTTGTCGCCGCGCATGTAAATGCGGTCGCGCGGGTCAAGCATGGCCCCGCAGATCGGCGAAACCAGCAGCCCAAACGCCAATACAAAAACGATTACGTGCCTCACTCGCATAGGTGCTCCTTTTCCACGCGCGCCCGCCCGGCGCGGCGCCTTTTTAAAACGCATTCTAGCAACATCCAAGGAAGAAAAAAAGGTATGCGAGCCCCCCACGACCTCCAACGGCGATTCCCGAAAAAAACGAAGCGTTTGGTGGGGTCGCGCTCCCGCGTGACCGGGCGGTGGTGGTGGCGGCAATCCCAATCGTCTCAATTGTCCCAATCGTCCCACCACCAAAGCAGGCATGTCATTAGCAGGAGGCATGGACACTAACGGATAAGGCATTTCCCGCAGCTCCAAAAACCTCGGCTACATACCCGTCAACCGTTTCAGCCTGGGATATTCATCGACAAGATGCTGCGGCAACACAAAATCCGTCTTCCCCAGCCCGTGCTGGATGTCGAACGCGTTAACGACCGCCTGCCCCCGGTAATGGTTGTTGGTGATCACGTAGACTTCATCGGTCTGCTTTCGGATCTGCTCGATTTTTTCGAGCCACGGCTTGAGTTCCTCTTCGGAATAGAGGTAGTCGTAGCGTTCGTCGCGGCCGGCCTCCTCGCGGAACCAGTCTTCCCAGTTGCGCCCGTGCAAGCGGACGTACCCGACGCGCGACGTCGCCTCGGCGCTTGGCTTTATCGAATGCCGGAACACCGGCTGATCGATGTTGCAGAATCCCACGCGCCGTTCCGCCAGGCCCTCGTAAACTTCCGGCCGGTTCCACGACCCGTGCCGCACCTCGAGCGCCAGCGGGTAATCGTGAAACGTGTCGATCAGCCGCGCCAGCCACTCCCGGTTCTCCGGCGTGCGCTTGAAACTCCACGGGAACTGAAGCAGCACCGCGCCCAGCTTGCCTTCGCGCATCAGCGGGTCCATGCCCTCGCGCACCTGGCGGACCTCCTCCGGCGCCGGTTCCATTTCGCGCTCGTGCGTAAACCGCCGCCACATCTTCGCCGTGAACTTGAACCGCTCGTTGTGCGCCACCTTCTTCATCCACGACACCGAATAAGCCGCCGGGCATGGCCGGTAAAACGTGACGTTCAGCTCCAGCGTGTCGAAAAAATGCGAGAGATACTCGAGCGGATGGAACCCCTTCGGGGCGGGTTTCGGATATACGACCCCTTTCCAGTCCTCGAAAGACCAGCCCGCCGGTCCCACTCTGACCTCGCCCGGTGTACTCATAAGTCCATTATAACTTTTTGCGCACCGCGCGCTTCTTGCGGACCGCGCACTTCTTGCGGACCGCGTGTTTTTTGCGGACGGCGCCGTCGGCGGCACATAATGAGCCATGCCCGAAGCACATGCAGCCATACGGTTCCAGATCGTGCCAACCGCCGCGCTCGAAGGCGTGGGCCTGTTCTGGCTGGGGGCGGAACTCGCCATCCTGTTCTTCATGCTGGCCGCGCGCAGGCATATCCAAAGCCGCCCCCTCCCCCACTCCTTCAGCCTGAACCAGAACGAGAGAAGGCGCGCGCTCATCTGGATGTTTTGTTTTGCGGGGTTTGCCGCCGCCGTGCTTGCCCGGCACGTTATTCACGCACTTTCGCCCCCTCCATCGGATACCTTGCCGCTGGTTGTGCACCGCGCGCGCGTCCACATGACCGTCTGGAGCGGGTTCGTCACGGGCTGGGTGGCGCTCGAACTCGCCATCGTCTACCAGGGCTACAGAGGCTACACCGCCCTAAAAAAACTGCTCGCCACTCCCATGCCGGCGGCTGCAACGGCCGCGGGAAGAATTGTGATGCTGGTTTTCGCGGGCGTGTTCCTCCTGCAATCGGCCGCGCACGCGCAGACGCTGCTGGCGGCCGCGCGCGAGCAGAACCAGGTTTACTACAACGCAATGTACCTCTACCTGCGGCTGGCGGGCGTCGTGTGGATCGCGGCGGAATGGGTAGCGGCCGCACTCGTTTGGCGGGCGTATGTCCTGCTTCGCGCCGCCGCCGGGAAGGCGGGCGCCGATGTTTGACGCACTGATCCAGGCCATGGGCAACGCGTTTACGCCGGAAATGTACCTGTTCTGGACGCGCATCCAATGTTCCGCATGGACGCTCGCCGACCTCGTCATCGTCTTTTGTCTCATCCGGCTGGCCAACACCGCGCGCGGGATTGTGAAGATCGAACCACACGTGTTTTCTTACGTTGCGCTCGCATTGACAATACCCCCGGCCGCATTCATCCCCTTCGCCCCCAATGGCCGGCTTATCCTCCTGATCGAACTGGCGGTGACGATCCCCCATTTTCTCCTTATTCTCTACATCCTGGCAAAAGACGCCAAAACGTTTGGAATGGCCTTAAACAAGCTTGTGGAAAAAGTGGTCCCCCCGTGAGCTGCGGGTAAACAGAGAGAAAAATGGGACGTATGCGACGTATGGGACGTATGAGCAGCTCGCAGGGCCGGTTGCTATCCACTGATGCTTCCTGCTAGTATTTTTCCGGCTCCGCGCGGCTTTTGCGCGGCGGCCGGTGCTTGAACAAAACGGAGGCTGGGTATGCTCACCAAACGCACCATCTTGTCTATATCAGTCGTGGCTTTTTTGTTGTCCTGCCTGCCCATGGTGGCCTGCGCCGAGTGGACGTGGACGCCCCAGACCGGCAGGTGGATCAACGTCAAGAGACTCCCTAAAGAAACCGCCGAACTCCAGGTCGAATATGCACGCAGCCTCATGCTCGACGGCGACTATAAAAAGGCCCTCCACGAAACCAGCAAGTTCAACGACTACTATTCCGATACCGAATACGCCGACGACAACCAGTTCCTGCGCGGCGAAATCAGGATGCGGCAGGGCAATATGCTCGAGGCCGGGCAGGAGTTTCAACAGCTTGTTGCGAAGTTCCCCGGAAGCCCGCTGTACGACAAGGTCATCGAGATGCAGTACAAAATCGGCGACCAGCTCTACGCCGAGGGCGAAAAAAAGGGAAAGAAGTTCTTCTCTCTCGCCCCGAAGCGGCCGTACAAGCGCGCCAGCGAAATCTACTCGATGGTGATCGCCAACCAGCCCTTCACCGATGCCGCCGCTGAAGCCCAGTACAAAATCGGGCTGTGCCGCCACACCCGCGAGCGATATATCGAAGCCGCGTTCGAGTACAAACGCGTCATCGAAGATTACTCGACCTCGCCCTGGGTCGACGAAGCCGCGGCCGGGCTCGCCGAATGCTACTACGACAGCGCCCTCGAGTCCGATTACGACCAGCAGCCCAGCATGCTCGCCGTCAGGGCCATCGATGAGTTCAAAGAACGCTTCCCCAAGGACGAACGAAACGAAGAACTCGGCGAAATGAAAAACGAGATGCGCGAGTCCATCGCGCAGCAACGCCTGAAAACGGCGCAGTTCTACGAAAAACGGCGCAACTTCGAGTCCGCCAGGATTTACTACAACATCGTGGCGAAAGAATTCAGCGAAACTCAGGCGGCTGCGGAAGCGAACAAATGGCTCTCCCAAAACCAGGAACCGCCAAAGCTGGCCGACAGAATCGTCGGCAAGAAAGACAACGCGTCGTGAGAGTCGCGATCCAAATAGCGATTGCCGCGGTGTTAAACGCTCTCTTGACCGGTTGTGCCTACACCACCCAAAGCTCGCTTCCGCCCGAGTACCAGACGATCGCCGTGGACGCGTTTCAAAACCGCAGCACTCAGTACGACCTCCAGGCGCCCCTGACCAACGCCGTGATCCGGAAATTCATTAACGACGGCCGCCTCCAAGTCGTCGGCCGCGAAGAAGCCGACCTGCTCATCCAGGGCGTAATACTCGATTATTCGTTGAAAGGCCTGATCTACGATGAGCAGGACGAGGTAACGCAGTTCCTTTGCGTGGTGCTCGCCGGCGTGCGCCTGACCGACCGGAAGACGGGCAAGGTCCTCTGGGAAGACCCGCAGATGGCGGGCGAAACCACCTTCTACACGCGCGCCGCCGGCCAGTCCTCCGACCGCCTGCGCGGAAACGCCGAACATTTCCTCAGCACGGTCCGCTCGTTCCCGAGCATCGAAGAAAACCAGGGCGCATCCGAAGCACTTGAACAACTGGCCTCCGACATTTTCTACCGCACCATCGAACTCTGGTGAGCGCCGTGAACGTTCAGGAGCTGATCCGCAAAGCTGGTCAGATTCCGTTGCCGCCCGTCGTCCTGTTCTGCCCATACAAAGCCCCGAAAGCCCGAGAACCTTCGTTTGAACCCTTCCTGGCCGACGAGGCCGTCGAAAAAATTGTCGAATCAGCCGTCGACCCTTCCATGCGCGACCTGGCCTACTCCGCATTCTACGCCGACGAAACACCGCCCGCCGAGGTCGTGCTCGAAGCGCAAACCCTGCCCTTCCTGGCCGAACGCCGCGTGATTGTCGTGCGCCATGCGGAACGCTACAACTTCGAGAAGCAGGCCGGGCCCGTTTGGCATTACATCGAAAACGCGTCCGAATCCACGCTCTTGCTGATGGTGGCCTCGCAGATCGACAAGCGCACCAAGTTTTTCAAACTCTGCGGCAAACACGGGCTGGTGGTCGAGTGTCCCATGCTGAGGGAGCCGGAAGCCGCCGCGTGGCTGCGAGACCGCGCGGAAAAGGCCGGAAAAAAGATCGAGCCGGCCGCGGCCGCCGAGCTTATCCGCCGCGCCGGATTGCACCTCAGCGATATCAACAATTCGCTCAATATCGCCGTGGCCTACGTCGGCGCCGAGCCCGTGGTACGCGAGCAGGACGTCGTAAAAGCATGCGCCGACGTCGCCGAAGAGGAAGTGTGGACCCTCACCGACGCCATCGCGGATTCCCAGCCCGGTATCGCCCTCGCGTCGCTGCGAAAGCTGATCGACATGGGCAAGCACCAGGACGAGCTTATCGGAGCCATCAACTGGATCCTCAAAAGCGCATACCAGGCCGCCGCGCCCGGTGCGCCGTCCGTGAGCCCGTTTGTAAGGCGGAAGGTGGAAGGCCTCGTAAACAAGCTTGGAATCAAAAAACTGCGCGACGCCCTCATACTTGTGAACGACACCCACTTCATGATGCGATCCACGGGTGTCGACGAAAACCTCGCCCTCGAACTGCTCGTCGTAAAACTCGCCGCACCCCGCCAAACCTGAGTGTTGGAGCGCCATCGGCTTCTGCGGGCTTCTTTCTCTTTCTCCTTTTTCCCAATTGTCTCAATTGTCCCAACTGTCCCATTACGAGGCCCCGCAGAAGCCATGTATAATCAGCCCCTGGTTGCCATCGGCGACCACTGATGTTATATTCAGATGGAGGTGCCCCGAATACAATGAATGTCGCCCAGATTATCGACCGGCTGAAACAGGACGCCGCGTTCAAACAGAACCTGACCGCGTGGCGGATCGTGCCCGCACGCCCGGCGCAGTACGCCGACTTCCCCCGCCAGCTCGATTCCCGCCTGATCGCCGCCCTCCAGAAACGCGGCATACACCACCTCTACACGCACCAGGCCGAGGCGGTCGAGGCTGTGCTGAACGGCGACAACGTCTGCGTGGTGACGCCGACCGCATCGGGCAAGACGCTGTGTTACAACGTGCCCGTGCTCAACCGGCTCCTCACGAACCCGGAAGCCCGCGCCCTCTACCTCTTCCCCACCAAGGCGCTTTCCCAGGACCAGGTCAACGAGTTGAAAGGCACGATTGACGACCTCGAAGTCAAGATCGGCACGTACACGTTCGACGGCGACACGCCGGCCTCCGCCCGCAAGGCCATCCGTAGCGCCGGCCACATCGTCGTCACCAACCCGGACATGCTGCACACCGGCATCCTCCCCCACCACACCATCTGGATTAAGCTGTTCGAAAACCTCGAGTACATCGTCATCGACGAAATCCACCATTACCGCGGCGTGTTCGGCAGCCATCTAGCCAATGTCATCCGCCGCCTCAAGCGCATCTGCGAGTTCTACGGGTCGAAGCCCCAGTTCATCTGTTGCAGCGCCACGATCAACAACCCGAAAGAGATCGCCGAGCGCATCATCGAAGCGCCGGTCAACCTTGTCGACAAAAACGGCGCCCCAACCGGCGAAAAGCATTTCCTGTTTTTCAATCCGCCGGTGGTCAACCAGGAGCTGGGCATCCGGCGCTCGTCGGTGAAGGAAGCGACGCGGATTGCCACGCAGTTTCTCACCCGCAACGTCCAGTCGATCGTGTTTGCCCGCAGCCGCCTGCGCGTCGAGATCATGACCACCTACCTCAAAGAGGCCATCCGCAAGCTCAAAAAAAACCACCACCTCGTGCGCGGATACCGCGGCGGCTACCTGCCCAACGAGCGCCGCGAGATCGAAAAAGGCCTGCGCGAAGGCCAAATCATGGCCGTGGTCAGCACGAACGCGCTTGAACTGGGCATCGATATCGGCTCGCTGGACGTCTGCATCATGGCCGGCTATTCGGGCAGCGTGGCCAGCACCTGGCAGCAGGCCGGCCGCGCGGGCCGCCGCACCGGCGTGTCCCTCGCCGTACTCGTCGCGTCCAGCGCCGCGCTTGACCAGTACATCATCACCAACCCCGAGTACTTTTTCGAACTGCCCCCCGAAAGCGCCACAATCGATCCAAACAACCTCATCATCGCAACCAGCCACATCAAGTGCGCCGCTTTCGAGTTGCCGTTTGTCGACGGCGAGGCGTTCGGACTCGACGCGGCCTCGACGCAGGAGATCCTCGAGTTTCTCGCGGAAAACCGCATCCTGCGGCACGTCAAAAACAAGTGGCACTGGTCCGCCGACACGTATCCGGCCGAAGAGATCAGCCTGCGCACCGCAGCGCCCGGCAACGTGGTGATCCTCGACACGTCGGACAACGGACGCGTCATCGGCGAGGTCGATCTGTTCAGCGCGCCCGTCGAGGTCTATCAAAACGCAATCTACCTCCACCAGACCGCGCAGTACACCATCGACGAACTCGATCTCGAAGACCGGAAAGCCTACGCCCGCCCCGTCGAGGTCGATTACTACACCGACGCCCAGATCAAGGTCGACCTCAAAGTCATTGACACGTTCGACCAGACCAAGCTGGCGCATGTCGAAAAGCACGTCGGCGAGCTTAGCGTGACGTGGCTGCCCACCATGTACAAGAAAATCAAATTCGGCTCGCACGAAAACGTCGGCTGGGGCGAGATCAATCTGCCCGAATCGACCATGCACACATCGGCATACTGGGTCGAGTTCCCCGAAAACGCCGGCGAACGGTTCGAACTCGACCAGAAGAGCCTCGGCGAGGCGCTTAACGCACTCGCCAACACGCTGCGCCAGGTCGCCCCGGTCCAGGTGTTGTGCGACCTCACCGACATCCGCGCCCAGGCGATGGTCCGCGCCCCGTTCTCCGACAAGCCCACGATCTACCTCTACGAGGTCTATCCCGGCGGCGTCGGGTTCAGCGACAAAATCTACACCCATCACAACCGACTGCTCGAAGCGGCCATCAGCCTGCTCGAAAACTGCAAGTGCAAGGAAGGCTGTCCCAGTTGTGTCGGGCCTGCGCTCGAAATCGGCGCGCACGGAAAACCGGGAGCCCTGCAACTGGCAAAACTCGCCCGGATGGAATAGTCTTAGGTCATGGCCGAAATCTCCGACAAACTGAAGCAGTTGATGGCGAACCGGGGCGTCATGCTCGGAACCGAATGGCAGGCCGAGCGCCAACGTACCGAGCAGAGCCGGCAGGCCGGCGACTTCGAGATCGAAAAATGCGTGCCCGGCGAACCGGTCGAAAACGAAGCCGGATCCTTTTACCTCGTCAGAACCGATTTTCCGCTCGATGCGTGCCAGGGCGGCGTTCCGCTCGGCGATATCTTCAGCGCCGGAGCCGAGCATATCGCCGTGTCGGCCTGCGATGAAGAACTCGCCGCGTTCGACCCGCGTTCCGCCGTGTTCATCGACATCGAAACCACCGGGCTCGCCGGCGGAGCCGGCACGACCGCCTTTTTGATAGGCGTAGGCTACTTCGAGGAAGTAGGCGCGGTCCTCCGGCCCGCGCCCGACACGGGAAAACCAGATAGCCTCGTCTTCCGGCTCGACCAGTGTTTCATGCGGGATTTCGACGAGGAAGAGCCCATGCTGCGCTTCCTGCAGGACGTCTTCAAGCGGGCCGAAACCGTCGTCACGTTCAACGGCAAAACATTCGACATCCCGCTGCTCCGTTCGCGCTTCATCACAAACCGGCTCCCGTTCCGCCTTGATGCCGCCATGCACTACGACCTCGTGCACGCCGTCCGCCGCATATTTAAGCTGCGCCTCAAAGATTGCAGCCTCGGCAACGTCGAGCGCGAAGTGTTGAATATCCGCCGGCACGGCGACATCCCCGGCTCGGAGATTCCGCAAGTCTGGCTCGACTACCTCCGCACGCGCGACGCACGCGTCCTCACTCGCGTGTTCAACCACCACCGCAACGACATCGTAAGCCTCGTCGCGCTCGCCGCCCTCATCGCCCAGCGGCTCAGCGTGCCGTGCGGCGACGGGTTCGACCACGCCGAAGACCGCCTCTCCATCGTGCGCCTGCATCACCGCCAAAAACGCTACGAGGCCGTCGTCGAGCACGCGATCAAGCTGCTCGAATGCGAAACCGACGTCTACCTCCGCCGCGAATGCCTCTCGCTTCTCGGCATGGCCTACAAGCGCCTCCAGGACTGGCCGCAGATGGAGGAAATCTTCAACCTGATGGCGCAGGAGTTTCCAAGTTATCTTCTCCCAAGGCTCGAGCTCGCCAAACACCACGAGCACCGCTCGCGCAACCTGCTCGAAGCGCTCCGCATCTGCGAAGAAGTGCTCGAGAATGCTCACCCGCTCGATCGAACAGCCCTGGCCGAGTTCGAACGCCGCAAAACCCGGCTCGAGAAAAAGCTGAAGAGAAAACCGCAGCTTTAAAGCGGTCGTTTATGTCGTTTTCGTCCTTTTGGTCATTTTGAGGAGATGAGCCATGCACGTCTTTGCCGCCATTCTTGTCTTGCTGGCCCTGGCCCCGAGCGTTTGCGCCGCCGAGGCCGCCGTGTCTTGCTGGATTTCGTCGGAGGACGAGTCGCGCCTCCTGTCGGCCCAGCCGCCTTTGCAAGCAAAAGAAGCCCGCCACCGCGACAAGGCCGACATCGCGATCAACCCGGCTAAAACTTACCAGTCCATCCTCGGCCTCGGCGCGTCGTTCGAACATACGACATGCGCCAACCTCTGGCGGCTTTCTCCGGCGGCCCGCGCGGAGGTGATGGAAAAACTGGTGTCGCCGGAAAAGGGCATCGGCATAAACCTCATGCGGATCTGCATCGGCACGCCCGATTTCACCGGCGAGCCCTGGTACTCTTACGACGACATGCCGCCGGGCAAAAAGGATCCCAACCTCGAGCATTTCTCCATCGATAAGGACAAGAAGTACGTCCTGCCCGTGCTCAAGCTGGCGATGGAAAAGAACCCGGACATCCTGTTCTACGCCTCGCCGTGGAGCCCGCCGGGATGGATGAAAACGTGCGACGACATGATCGGCGGCCACCTCTACCCGCGGTTCTATCCGGTGTACGCGAAGTACTTCGCCAGGTTCGTCAAGGCGTACGCCGAGGAGGGCGTGCCTGTCTACGCCGTGACCGTCCAGAACGAGCCCGGCGTCAACAAGCGCGACGACGTCCTCTCCTGGTGGTACCCCTCCTGCCAGTGGTCGCTCGTCGAGGACGAGGACACCTGGTGGCCCGTCCCCCACGACATCATGGGCCTCCCCGAACGCGATTTCATCCGCGACCACCTCGGCCCGGAGTTCCGAAAGCAGGGCATCGACACGCGAATCTGGTGCTACGACCACAACCTCAACAACCTCTGGTATCCGCGCAATATCCTCAGCGATCCCAAAGCCGCCGAGTTCGTGCAAGGCACGGCGTTCCATCCCTACGCCGGACGCGCAGAAGCCATGGGCCGGTTCCACGACGAGTTTCCCCAAAAGGACGTCTTCCTCAGCGAAGGCTCGATGCAGGGCATCCGCGGCGCGGCCCGCATCATCGGGTTTTTGCGCAACTGGGCGCGCTCCTACAACGCCTGGGTACCCATCGCCGACTCGAACGGCGAGCCCAACAACGGCCCGTTCACCTGCGATGAGCCCGCTATTACGGTCGACGCCGACACGCTCGCCGTTACTTACAACTTCGAGTACTACATGTACGGCCAGTTCATGAAATTCATCCAGCGCGGCGCCAAACGCATCGATTCCGGCGAGATGGAAGGCCGCTTGGCCCATGTCGCTTTCACAAACCCCGACGGCACGCTCGTCCTTGTTGTCGCCAACGCCGCAAACGATCCGCGCGAGCTGAAGATCGCCGACGGATCGATCTCGTTCACCGCAAACGTCCCCCCGCAGGCCGTTGCAACATATAAATGGGCAAACAAATCTGAATAAGCGCGCAGGGACGCCCCCCAAAAAGGCAACCCCCCTCAAAAGCCGGGGGCCGTCCCGGTCAATAATGTCGCCCCGCAATTGAAAGCGCCTCTGGCGGGGTTTAAAATAAACCATCTCTTGCTCGACATTGACCTTTTGCTCAACAAGGAGACTCAAAATGAAGTACATGGTGCTTGGAGTACTGGCTCTTACGATGGTCGGTTGCGTGACTGTCGATGCCAGCGCGGAGTTTGACACACCCGTCATAAAAGAATGGACCAAAATGGAGCCCAACGAAAAGGGCGAGATGAAAGAAGTGCGCTACATGACCATCGACGGCGTCATGGTGCACGAAACCGACCCGGCCCTCCAGCCGCCGCCGCCCGTCGTCACGCCCGGCACGCCAAGCACACAGGAAAAACCCGGCACCCCGCCGTCCGACGCCGTCGTACTTTTCGACGGCACCGACCTGTCCAACTGGACCTCGACCTCCGGCAGCCCCACCAAATGGATTCTTAAAGACGGCGCGTTGTGCCCCACTAAAAAGGCCGGCATGATCATGTCCAAGCAGAAGTTCGGCTCGTGCCAGTTGCACGTCGAGTTCGCCACGCCAGCCAAGGTCGAAGGCGATGGCCAGGGACGCGGCAACAGCGGCGTCTTCCTCATGGGCGAGTATGAAATCCAGGTGCTCGACTCTTACAACAATTCCACCTACCCCGACGGACAGTGCGGCGCCCTGTACGGCCGCGCCAAACCGCTCGTCAACAGTTGCCGCAAGCCCGGCGAATGGCAAACCTACGACATCATCTTCCACCGCCCCATCTTCGACGGTGACAAGGTCGTCAAGCGCGCCACGTTCACCGTCCTGCAAAACGGCGTTCTTATCCAGGACCACACCGAACTCAGCGGCGGAACCGACTGGCGCGGCGGCCATGCGGTATCCCACTACCAGCCGCACGGCGACAAGGGGCCGATAAAACTCCAAGACCACGGAAACCCCGTGCTTTTCCGGAATATATGGGTGCGCGAGCTTAAGGATTAAGGTTGAAGTCGGTTTTCGCTGAAAATGGGACGTATAGGACGTATGGGACGTATGAGTAAAGCAAACTTTTCGTTTGTGCGAGTAGTGTGCGTTGCGGTTGCTGTTGCGGGTTGCATGGCGGGGGCGGCGGCCGATGGTTTGCAGCAACTGAAGTACAACAACCCGGGACTCGTCGTGGATCTCGGCGTAGGCCTGTGGGCGCTGCCCCTGCCCTGCGACTACGACGGCGACGGCGACATGGACATGGTCGTCGCCTGCGCCGACACGCCGTACAACGGCACGTACCTGTTCGAAAACACCTCGGGCAACGAGATCTACCCCGTTTTCGAGCCCGCCGTCAGGCTCGGCGAAGGCATACGCAACGCGACCGTCTGCTACATCGACGGCGGCTGGCGGTTCCTCACGCCCGGCGCCCACTACCCCAACTTCAAGCAGTCCGCATACGAAAATCCCGCCGCCCTGCCGTTCAAGCCGAACTTCCACACCGGCCGGACCAACCAGTGGAAGTTCGTAGACTACGACGGCGACGGCGTCCTCGACCTCGTCGTCGGCGCGAGCGACTGGCGCGACTACGGGTGGGACGACGCGTTCAACGAAAAAGGCGAATGGACGCGCGGGCCGCTCCACGGCTACGTCTACTGGATGAAGAACGGGGGAACCAACGACAGCCCCGAATACGCCGAGCCCGTGAAGGTGGAAGTCGGCGGCAAAGCCGTGGACGTATACGGCTGCCCCTCGCCCAACTTCGTCGACGGTGATGGCGACGGCGACCTCGACCTGTTCTGCGGAGAGTTCCTCGACCGCATCACCTGGTTTGAAAACACCGGCTCCCGCACGGCCCCGCGCTACGCCGCCGGACGGTTCCTCGCGCACAACGGCGAAGTCATCCACATGGACCTCGAAATGATCCAGGTCGTGGCGCTTGATTGGGACAAGGACGGCGACGTCGACCTCGTCGTCGGCCAGGAAGACGGCCGCGTTGCACTGATGGAACATACCGGTGAAGTCGCAGATGACATGCCGCAGTTCCTCCCGCCGCGCTTCTTCCAGCAGAAGGCCGACGCAGTCAAGTGCGGCGCGCTTTCCACCCCGTATGTCTTCGACTGGGACGGCGACGGGAAGGACGACATCGTCGCCGGCGACACCGCCGGGTACATCAACTTCGTCAAAAACCTCGACGGCGGATCTCCGCCGCAGTGGGCCGAACCCGTTTATCTCGAGGCCGGCGGCGAGATCATCCGCATCCAGGCCGGCCCCAACGGTTCAATCCAGGGCCCCTGCGAGGCCAAATGGGGATACACCGTGGTCAATGTGGCCGACTGGGACCTCGACGGCCTGCCCGACATCCTCGCCAACAGCATCTGGGGCAAGGTCGTGTGGTTCCGAAACGCCGGAATAAGAACGGCCCCGGAACTCGAGCCCGCACGGCCCGTCGAGGTCGAATGGGAAGGCTCGGCGCCCAAGCCGGAATGGAACTGGTGGAAGCCCGAAGGAAAGAACCTCGTCACCCAGTGGAGGACCTCGCCTGTCGTGATCGATCTCGACGAGGACGGCCTGAACGATCTCGTCATGCTGGACCACGATGGCTACCTGGCCTTTTTCAAGCGGGAGAAGCGCGACGGACGCCTGCTCCTGATGCCGCCGCAACGCATCTTCAAAAACGAGAACGGCGAACCGTTGCGCCTCAACGAGCGCCGCGCCGGAAAGAGCGGCCGCAAGAAGATCGCCCTCACCGATTGGGACGGCGACGGCCGGCTCGACATGATCATGAACAGCCAAAACGCCGATTTCTGGCGCAACATCGGCGCCGATGGCGAGTTTGTTTTCAAAAACGAAGGCCCGGTTGATGCGCGAAAGCTGGCCGGCCACACCACCTGTCCCGCCGTCGCCGATTTCAACCGCAACCGCATCCCCGACCTCCTGATCGGCGCCGAAGACGGCTTTTTCTACTGGCTCCAGCGCTAGGGCCCCGCTTCTATTCCGCGCGATCCAACGGCTGAACGTCCTGCTCGAAATAAACGTGAAGCCCCTCGGGCAGCGCATGGTAATTCTCATCGGCAACAAGATCCGACAGGTCGCGCGAGTTGTACGTGTTCCAGAACAACACCGTCTTGCCCCGCAGCCGGCCCGCCGCGGCGTCGGCCACCAATGCGGCAAACGCTTTGCCCGTATAGGTGCCTTCCAGCCGGATGCCTTCGGTTTGGTGCACCAACCGCATCGCTTCGACCGCTTCCGGCGTATATTCCGCGTACTTTCCGCCGTAAAACTCGTGGCGTATCAGCGTCTGTTGCGCGTCTAACTCCAGGAGCGGCACGGAGGCGTCTTTCTCGTGAAGCAGCGCATTCGTTGCCCGGAAAAGTTCCACCATCGCCGGCGCGCTCACAAACGCCTCCCCCGTCACCCGCACCGGCAGCACCTCCGCATCGAGCCCCGCAAGCCTCAAGCCCAACTTTAAACCCGCCGACGTCCCCATGGTCCCCGCCGGCACGTAAATCACGTCCGGCGCGGGCGCGTCCCCTTCCCGCGCCTGCGCGGCGAGCTCCAGCCCCGCGTTGACAAACCCGCACGCCCCCAGCGGCGAGGAGCCCCCGGCCGGAATTACCATCGGCTCGACCCCGGCCGCTTTCTTGTGCCGCTCAAGAACCGCCGGAAGATCCTGCCCGAGTTCCTCGCTCGACTCGTAGTAGTTCAGCTCGGCCCCAAAATGCCGGCTTATGAGCAGGTTTTTCCGCACGCTGTGCGCGTTCGGTTGGGGAAGCAGCATCGAGATGCTGCGCAGCCCGAACTGACGCGCATAAATGGCGGTAGCCGTGGCGTGGTTCGAACCCGCGCAACCGAACGTCAGCACCTCCTTACACCCGCGTTTCGTCGCCTCCGCCAGCAGGAATTCGAGCTTGCGAACCTTATTCCCGCCGTACAGCGGCGCCGTCACGTCGTCGCGTTTCACGTAAAGTTTGTTAACGCCCATATGCGCGCCCAGCCGAGCCATCGCCTCCACCGGCGTCGGCAGATCGGCAATCGAAGCATGCGGCAGCCGCTCGCGCAACCGCGGAAACTTCTCGAAAAGCGCAATCATGTTGCAGGCTCCCTCTTCAAACTCCCGACAGCTTACCCCATGCGGCAGGAAAACAAAAACCGGCGCCTGCGCCGTTTCAACTGCCTATCCTCGAATACAAACGGCTCGGCTGGAATTCCGCATTTCAGCCCCTTGTTCAAATCGGGAGAGAGGTAATCAAAATGCGGATGATCAAACCGAACCGGACGATCCAACCGGAGCTTACATATAACCCGCGGTTCCGCAACGGCATCGCCGTGTGCAGTTTCAGCATTTACCTCCAGCCCGAGGCGATGGTCGTTCATGAATGGCGGGGCGGGTTGGGAAACAGGCGCATCGGCCCGCGGCTCGTATTCCGGCCCGACCGGTTGATGATCGGCGAGGACGAGACATTCCTGACGCCGGTGCCCTCCGATGAGTGGGTTTACGTTGAAATCGAGTGCGGGCTGGGCCGGTACGCCCAGGTTCCCGCCATCTTTAAGGTCACGGTCTCCATCGAGCAGACGCCCGAACCGTTCGAAGGATTGCCTTGCGTTTCAAGGCGGTTCCGGGCCCTCGACCAATGCGTCTTTCTCGGCCGCGTCGAGGAAGAAGAATCCCATTCGCTGGATAACATCCGCATCGCGCTCAGGTAGCCGAAGTGTGAACGGAGAAAGGTTTTGACCGATACGATATTGACAGTTTCGGAAGAGTTCGCGGAAGAGAGAACGCAATGCACTTACAGCCCCTCCGTAGACAGTATAGACAAAGCAGACTGGACTGAAATTCTCGAGCAATTCGACGACGCCACACTTTTCCAAACCTGGGAATACGAGTCGGTCAGATGGGCCGAACATCGGCTGAGCCACATCGTCCTTGAACGCGAAGGCGCCCCCGTTGCGGCAGCCCAGGTGCGCGTGGTGCAGATGCCGTTGCTGAAATGCGGGGTGGCATACGTCTACTCCGGCCCCCTATGGCGCAGGCGCGGCGAAACGCCCAACCCAGAAATCTTTCGTGCAATCCTCCTCGCATTGCGCCGGGAGTATGCGGAGAAACGGGGTCTGCTGCTGCGCGTGGTTCCAAACGAGATCCAGCGCAAGGACGGCCTGGCGCGCCAGGCCCTGAACCAGACAGGTTTTCACAGACTCGGCAGTCTGAAGCCTTATCGCTCGTTTCTGGTGGACCTGCAACAGGAAGAAGAAGCCATCATCGGCAACTTCACGCCGCGATGCCGCAACAAGCTGCGGCGGGTGATAAAGAAACATCTTGAGACTGAGGTGGGTACGAGTGACGAGCTTTTCAAGGAATTCATGTACGTTTATTGCCTCATGCGTCAACGCAAACAATTCGAAGAACGCATCGACGTGCAAGACTTCGCCCAGGTCCAGTCCCAACTCACCGAACCGCTAAAGATGCCCATCGTCGTCTGCCGGTGCGACGGACAACCTGTCGCGGCCGCCGTATGCGCCGCCGTGGGCAACACGGCTAACCTTCTCCTGCTGGCAACATCGGAGCTCGCCCTTAAGCTCAACGCGTCCATACTCGCCGTATGGCACGGAATGCTGGAGATGAAAAGCCGGGGTGTGCGCTATTTTGACTTCGGCGGCGTCGATCCGGAAGACAACCCCGGCGGATATATGTTTAAAAGTTGTTTCGGAGGCGAAGAAATTTTTCACGTCGGCACGTACGAAGTGTGCGACAGGGCGTTAAGCGGCGTCGTGACGCACGGCGGCGAAAACCTCCGCAACATCTTCCAAAAAGGCGCGTGGCTCGCAAAGAGAGTCCTGCCAAAAAGGCCGGCCGCGATTGAGGCGCCCGGCGACGAACATGACGAAAAATGATATCGACGCCATTTGACGTTGCGCTGGGATCCCTGCCCATCCCGTTCGGCCTGCTCACAAAGCTTGTGAAGCGGGACGTGGCCGGGCTCCTTTACCACTGCATTTCCGACCAATTTGTCCCACACGTGGCCGGTGTCCTTCCCGTAAAGACTATACGCCAGTTTGAAAGCGACCTGGAAGCCCTGCAGCGCCTTTTCAGCGTCGTTTCTTACGATGATGCCGCCGCTCATGTCAATGAGGGCAAAGCGTTGCCGCCCCAGGCCGTTTTACTGACCTTCGACGACGGCTTCTCGAACGCCTATCACGTGGTCCGGCCCATCCTGAAAAAACGCGGCCTGCCTGCCACGTTCTTTATCGTCACAGACACGCTCGATAACCGCAAAATGGCCGACACCCACAAGAAGGCGCTATGCAACTACTGCATGGCCGTATCCAACCGGCCAATCGCAAAAACGCTGAGCCTGATCAACCAGAAGCTGCCGGAGGCGCCGCGGGATCCTGACAAGTTCCGGACATGGTTCCAAAACTTGACGTTTGAAGACTGCGCACGCCTGGACTCGCTTTGCGACATGCTCAACGCGGACGTGGCCCGTTACCTGGCCGACCATCAGCCTTACTTAACGAGGGAACAAACGCGGCACATGGCGGACGAAGGCTTTACGATAGGCGCCCATTCCAGAAGCCACCGGGAACTGTGGCTGCTCAAAGAACAGGACGAAATGGAACGCGAAATCACCGAGTCGTGCGCTGAAATCTGCCTCATCACAGGCAAGACGACCGCCCCGTTCTCCTTTCCCTACCAGAGCAACCGGATCAGCCGCAGGACTCTGGCGGCGATTCGGGCGCGAAACCCGCACGTGGGCCTGCTGTTCGATACCCACGGGTTCCGAAAAGACAGCCCCTTTATCGTGCCCCGCCAGTGCTTCGACAATCCCGTCGGCGCACCGCCCGGCGGCAGCAACCTGGCCCTGGCCATGCGCCACGCTTATCTCGCCCAGCTCTTCTGGACCCTGCGCGGCCGCAGCCAAATCGTCTGAACGCGAAGAAGCCTCCCGCAACGTAATAAAAACCCCTCGCCAAATGTTAACTCAAAGTAACGGAGACAAACGCTGCAACATCTGTAAGAAAGGGTCTACCGATGAAAAAGAAAGCCTTTTACGCGGCCGCGGCCGCGCTCGTGTGCATTCTGATCCTCGAGGCCGGATGCCAGTCCTACGGCCAGACCGCCGGGCTAGGCGCACTCATTGGCGCCGGCACCGGCGCGGCGATTGGCAGCGCCAGCGGTGAAGCCGGGGCCGGCGCCCTCATCGGCGCCGCGGTCGGCGGCCTGGCGGGCCTGGTAGCCCACGACGTCCGGGCGCGCCGCGTGCGCGACCAGCGAGCCACCGCATCCGACTACGCCTACCAGCCGGCGCAGGGCGAAGTGTTGCGAATGGAAAACGTGCAAGCGGCGCCGTCAACTGTCAAGCTGGGAAACCTCGTTGAAGCCTCCATGCAATATGCTCTCCTGGGAACGGGCCCCGGCGGCGTTTCCGTCGTCGAAACAAGACAATTGCGCGACGGCGCAAACGTCCTCGCCGAAACAAGCGGAACCGTCGTCCGGACCGACGGAACATGGGTTAGCACGCAGACCTTCGAGATACCCCAGAATGCGTTGACCGGGACATACACAATCGTCCAAACGGTCCAAACCCCCCAGTCACGCGTTTCCGGCACATCCACCTTCACCGTCGCACCATAAAACAACACCGTTGGGACGCCCCCCGGCAGAGCGAAAAACAGGGACTGACACCCCTTTTGGCAGTTCAAAAGGGGTGTCTGTCCGTGCTTTTTGCGTTATCCAATCCCGATCCTCCACCTGTCATTGCGAACAGGCATGGAGCGATTGCGGAACCCCGACGTCCGACCGTCCCCGGTCGGCGCAATCCGGTTGCAACGAACACGCGCCCGCCAAAGTTCCTTCTACATTTCTGGCGTTAACCCCGGCCGATGCGCTACCGTTATCTCCGTGTGTTTTAAGGAGCGGTAGATGCCGGAAAAAATCGGAAAACCCCTCGTAAGCGTGCAGAACATTGTGAAAGGCTTCGGCGGCCAGCCGGTGCTGCGCGATGTGTCGCTCACGGTTCACGAAGGGGACCGGCTCGGCCTCATCGGCCGGAACGGCTCCGGAAAATCGACTCTCCTCAAAGTCATGGCACAGGTCGACCCGCCCGACGAGGGGCTCGTAACAACCGCCCAGGGCTTGCGCGTGAGCATGCTCAGCCAGGTTTGCCGGCTCAATCCCGAACACACCGTAAACGAGGTGCTCCACGCGGCAAGCGCCGACATGCGCGCCACGCTCGAAGCCTACCACCGCGTCACCAAAGCCCTGGCCGATAAGTCCCTGTCGCAAACCGCCCACAACCGACTCCAGGCCGAGTGCGACCACCTGCTGCATCGGATCGAGGTCGAAGACGCCTGGAATCCAGCACAGGTGGTGAAGCGCGTAGCCGTCGCTCTCGACCTGCCCGGCCCGGAACGCACCGTGGGCACGTTGTCGGGCGGCGAGGCGAGGCGCGTCGATCTGGCCGCAACCCTACTAACGCATCCCGACGTCCTGCTGCTCGACGAGCCAACCAACCAGATCGACGCCAAAAACATTCAGTGGCTGGAAAACTTCCTCGAGCGCTACCAGGGCAGTTGCGTGCTCGTCACGCACGACCGGTATTTTCTCGACCGGATTGTGAACCGAATCGTCGAGCTTGAGCACAACACCTTGCTTTCGTTTCCAGGCAACTACACCCGGTTCCTCGAATACAAAACCAACCTTATCGAGCAGCGCGCCCGGGAGGAAGCCGGCCGCCAGGCCGTCCTGCGCCGCGAGCTGGCCTGGGTGATGCGCGGCGCACGAGCCAGGACTACGAAAGCCAAAGCACGCCTGGATCGCTTCAAACAACTGCAAGCGCAGGAACCCCCGCCAATCCCGAAGGAAATCCGATTCGAGATTCCCTCCCCGAAACGGCTCGGCAAACGCGTCGTCGAAGCCCACAGCATCACCCGTCGGTACGGCGACAAGACCCTGTTCCGCGATTTTACCCTTATCTTCCAGCGCGGCATGCGCGTCGGCGTCATCGGCCCCAACGGATGCGGCAAGACCACGCTGTTGCGCGTCCTCATGCAGATGGAATTGCCCAACCGCGGCAAAGTCGTGGTGGGCGACAACACCCGGTTCCTATACGTCGATCAGACGCACGACGACGTCAACCTCGAACAGACTATCCTCAAGTACGTCTCGGACGGCTCGCCCTACTGGGAGTTCGAACAGTACGACCGCGCGGATGCCCGCCGCATCTACGTGCCATCCTATCTCGAACGCTTCCTGTTCGACCGCGCGGCCGTCCAGACGCCTATGCGCAACCTGTCCGGCGGCGAGCTCGCCCGGATCGACCTGGCCAAAAAACTCCTGCGCGGGGGCAACTTCATCGTTCTCGACGAACCGACAAACGACCTCGACCTCCCTACACTGCGCGTGCTCGAAGAGGCCATCCTGGCCTTCGACGGATGCGCCATGATCGTCTCGCACGACCGATACTTCCTCAACCGGACATGCACCCACATGATCGCCTTCGAACCCGGCGGAAACCTCCTGTTTCTCGCCGGCAACTACGACGACTACATCCGGTTCAAGGAAACTCATCCCGAAGAAAACGAGCCGGAGCTTCCAAAAACGCAAAATACGCCTCCGCCAGCCCCGCAAAAACCGCAAAAACGCGCCGGCCTTACCTGGAAGGAAAAACGCGAAATCGAAAACATCGACAAGGCCATACTCGAAGCCGAGCAAGAGGTCGCCCGCCTCGAACAGGCCGTTGCCGACCCCGGCTTTTACAAGGCCGCCACCGACGCAATCAAGGAAGGGCTTGCCGACCTCGACGCCGCCAAGCAACGGGTCGATGAGCTGTACGGGCGGTGGCAGGAACTGGAATCGCGAAACACTCGCGGCAATTAGTATAATGAACCCGGAACGAGCCGGAAAGGAACCGACATGTTTTGTCCAAAATGCAGAAGCGAATATAGAGAAGGCTACACCGAATGCCAGGAATGCCGCGTGCCGCTCGTTGAAGAGCTGCCGCCCGAGCCCGAAGCCGAATACGTCAACTGGGTCACCGTACTCACTACCGTCGACCAGAACGCCGTGCTCGTTGCCAAGTCGCTGCTTGAAGACCACGGCATCCCCGTGTTCGTCAAAGGCCAGGGATTAAGCCAGGTCTTCCCCACCCCCATGCCCGAGGAAGTTCAGGTCATGCCCGAAAACGTCGCCGAAGCCAGGCTCATCCTCGAACAAAAAAGCGAACTCGAACCAGACGAGGAATAGAGCGGTCCGTCTCTTTAGCACCTGGCAAGTGCCAACCCCGACCGGTATCCTCAACTCTTCTTGCGCGACCGTTTTTTTGACGCTCGCGCTGGGCGTTTCTTAGGGGGTTTTGGTTTTTGACTTTCGATACTTTCTATGATGTCCGGCATATAGACTGCGGGTAAGACAAAGCGGCCTCCCTGGAAAAGGCCTGTGACCGAAGCCACCTCCCCGCGCAGAATTCCATACAGAATCGTAAGCCCATTGAGTCGGATGAGAGTCTGCATGTTATCTTCAGGCATGCCTTCTGGAAAAGTGAAAAAACCTTCTATCGTTGCATCTATCTCGTAGCCCGCTTTAGGCCGTCCCTCTCCTGGTGTAAACTGAAATCTCATCTCCAAAGCAAAGAGGCAGGGATTTTCTTTTTGGCGAAAAACCTCGTAGCTCAGTCCGCATTCACCATCGGCAATCAGGCGTTCGCTTTCTTCGCGCCCCTCGTTGCCTTCCTCATGCCACCTGACAAGCAAATCTGTCAGTTGAAACTCCTCCAACTTCAGAATATCTGGCATCTTTACCTCCAAATTTAATTCCAGAAGGCCCTTTCACTCGTGCAAAACCTGCCTTTTTCCGTTCACCGGGCGTGGTACGGGGGAGTCTGAAAAAAACTCCGGGGCGCACCACTGCGGGGACCCTTTCCATTCGCTCGTTTTGTCGATGAATTCCAAAGCAGGGCTTTCTTTCCAGAGCAAACGCAAGTTTCACCATGGTATCAATTGTGAAATTGGCAGTTTCGTTAAGGATTCGGCCAACATACTGCGGAGATTTATCCAGTCTCCTCGCCAGTTCATTACGGCTTACGCCCTGTTCCTCCATGGCAACCAAAACTTGTTCAACAAACATCGATTTCCAAAAGCTGGCCTCGAACTCAGGATCTTGGGCCAGCGCGGAAACAGCCTCAGCCAGTTCTGTACCCCCCCCGGCCCCGGTTTTGCCCGCACCGAGCCAGGCGTCGATTTCGGCGTCCAATTCCTCGACTGTTTTTCTTTTAATTGTCACTGTTTCATCTCTCACGGACGAAGCGATTCCAGATACCGTTGCCTCAAACGGTCGGCCCGTTGAAATGCTTCATCCTGTTCCTTTTTGCTGCGCTTGCTTTTCCAGTAGGAGTTGGTACATACCACGATTTCCGAGTTATCCGGCGTGTAGAAGAAGTAGAGCCTGGCATTGCCGCGATGCGCCCGTATCTCATAAACCTCCGGCCACCCTTTTCCCCGAACCACCTGTTTCTCATTCATCACGCGTTCTTGGCAGGCAACCTTGCGAATTACCTTCATAAGCTTTTTAAAATCAGCCGGATTCGAACGCTTGAGATCTATCAGTTCTTCATAAACACGGCACTTGCCGTTAATTTCTAGCGCGCGAATAGCGTGTCTCGTTTCCCATCCCGGCTGGTGGAAAATATCGATCAACCTTATGGTCATCAACTTATAAGTTTACCCCCTTTATTCCCTCAGGTCAACCTCCAAATGGTATCGCCTGACAGCCTGACCTCGGCCTATAGCGACTCGAGCACCTGGACGTTAAACTCTTCGCCCGGCTGGTACACGGGTTTTGGCGGGGGCTGGTAACCGGGTGCGGTGCCTTCGATGAACGCCTCGCGGAAGGAGCCGCCCCGGTAGCCGGACTGGCGGTCAACGTCGAAAAACTCCACGCCTTCCGGCACTTCGAATTCCTTATCGGGCAGCCCCTCGTGCGCCTGCTTCATGAACTCGCCCCAGATGGGCGCCGCAATCCGGCCGCCCGTGTAGTTCCGCCCCGAACCCAAAGGCCGGTTGTCTCTGTAACCGACCCACACGATGCACGTGTAGTACGGCGTAAACCCGCAAAACCACACGTCCCTGGCTTCGTTGGTGGTTCCGGTTTTCCCGCCGCACGTCCGCTCGAAAATGCGATACGCCCGCGCGCCCGTGCCCCATTGCGCCACGCCTTCCAACATATGGGTGACGACATAGGCGACGTTCGGCCGCATCACGTCGACGGGCGTCGATTCGCCCCGGTTCTTGTAATCGTGCAGGGTCAGCCCGTCGCGGTTTTTAATTTCCGTTATCATGACGGGGTCGTACCTTTTGCCCAGGTTGGCAAACGTCGAGAACGCCGTGCAGTGGTCGAGCACGGTCACTACTGGCGATCCGAGCGCAATCGTCAGGCCGACGCTGTTGTCGATCGGCGTGCGGATGCCCGCGCGCTCGAGGAAAGCCCGCACGCTCGCCGGCCCGAACCGCTCGGTCAGCTTGATCGACACGATGTTGATCGACTTCTCGAGAGCCCGGCGCAACGTTACGGGCCCGGCAAAATCCGCGCTGAAGTTTTTCGGCTCCCACCGGTTGCCCCAGGGATCCACGCGCACATACGGTTCATCGATTTCAATGCTCGACGGCGTCATCCCATGCCCGATCGCCACCGCCCACACAAATGGCTTCACGCTCGAGCCGGGCTGGCGCTGGGCCTGCGTCGCGCAATTGTATTTCTCCTTGTCGAAATCGCGACCGCCGACCATCGCCCGCACGTAGCCGCGGTAGCCGGGCCGGTTGTCCAAACACACCAGCGCGCCCGACACGGGCACAAACTCGTCTTCCGCATTCCGCTTTTCCAGCGCGGCCAGTTTTTTTGCATCGAACTCGTCCAACGCCGTCGTCAGGGCCTTTTCTGCCGCCCGCTGCAAGCGCATGTCGATCGTCGTGTGAATCTCCAGCCCGCCCTCAAAAACCTCCTGCCGGTCGCGCTGTTCCTGGATGTATTTCCGGATTTCCTCGACGAAATACGGCGCCTTGAACCTGTTCGGCGCCCAAACCTGACGCCCTTCCGCGGCCAACTGCTCGCGTTCCTCGGGCGTCACCACCGATTCATCCAGCGACTCGGCCACCGCGGCGGCGTGCTCTTCCTGCGTGATAAAACCCTTCTCCAGCATCTGGCCGAGCACGATGTTGCGCCGTTCGAGCGCGCCTTCCGGGTTGCGGAACGGCTGCAACGGGTTAGGTGCGCGCATTAGGCCCGCCAGCATCGCCCCCTCCGCCACGCTGAGCTCCCAGCAGTCTTTGGCAAAATACTGCCGCGCCGCCGCCTGAACGCCGTGCGCGCTGATCCCCAAAAAGCTCTGATTGAGATACAGCTCGAGAATCTCATCCTTGGTGAAATCTTTCTCGACCTGAAACGCGATGACGGCTTCCCGAAGTTTGCGCTTGATCGTCCGCTCCTGCCCCACCGCCAGCGGCTCGACGTTGCGCACAACCTGCTGGCTGATCGTGCTGCCCCCGCGCGTCCGGCCTGTCCGCAGCATGTAGATAACGGCGTTCACGATCGCGTCCGGCCGCACGCCTTTGTGCTCGTAAAACGTGTGGTCTTCGGTGGCCAGAAACGCCTTCTGCACATGCAGCGGTATTTCATTCAGGCTGACAAGCTGGCGGTGCTCATCCCCGGCGAACTCGCCCATCAGTTCCCCGTCGGCCGAATAAATCTTGCTGCCCACCTTGGGCCGGAAATCTTCCAACGCGTTGATCGTCGCCTTGGCGTCACTCAGAATCCACGTAAACGCCCCCAGCGCGCAGCCCCAAATCAACGCACCCACCAGCATGAAACAAAAAAAGATGCCGCCGCAACCCCGCCGCCGTCTCGGCCGCGTTTCCAAGGGCGCACCGTCGCCTGGTTCGTTGGGCTGGTCATTCATGAGAAAAAGCTTATCACCTCTTCAAGACATAATGCACGGAACGGGAAAAAGGTTGCAGTTATTTGGTCATCCAGGCGGTTCGCCGGCAACCGCCGGCTCCGCGGCGGCTTCTGCAAGAGGTTCCGGTTCCGGCGCGATCGCGGCCTTTTCCGAACGGGCTACCACCATGCAGCCCACGGAATCGCCGGTGACGTTCACGAGCGTGCGGCTCATGTCCAGCAGCCGGTCCACACCCATCACCAGACCCACCCCTTCCACGGGAATCCCCGCCGACGTCAACACGATCGTCATCAGTCCCACGCTGGCCCCCGGAATGCCCGCTGTGCCTATCGACACGATAATGGCCGTCAGAAAAATCATCAGTTGCTGGTAAAGGCCCGTCCCTATCCCGTAAACCTGCGCGATAAACACCGCCGCAACCGCCTGGTAAAGGGCCGTCCCGTCCATATTAATCGTGGCGCCGAGCGGCAGCACAAAGCTGCACACCGGCCGGCTCGCCCCCACACGCGTCGACGCGCAATCGAGCGTCACCGGAAGCGTCGCCGAACTTGACGAACAGCTGAACGCCAACTGAAACGCAGGAGCCATGCCGCGCAGAAAACGCATCGGGTTCACCCGGCCCGCCAGCGGCAACACCACAAACACAAGCACGCAAAAATGAGCCGCCAGCCCGCCCAGAACCGTGAACGTATAGCGGGCCAGCGACGCCAGGTATTCGATCCCCATCGTCGCCACCGCGTTCGCCATCAAGGCAAACACGCCGATCGGCGCAAGAAGCATAATCCAGTGAATGATCGTGATCATGGCCCGGTCGCCGGCCTGAAACACCTTAAGCAACGGTTTGCCCGTCTCGCCGTTCGCCGCTATAGCCGCCCCGAAAAGGATGGCGAAGAAAATCACCGCCAGGATCGGCTGATCCGCGATGATCGGGTTCTCCAGGAACAGCGGAAAGACTCTTTCCTGAATGATCGCGCCAAACGACATCGGCTGCTCCACGGCAGCCGCCGCTTCCGCAATCTGGAGCCCTTCCCGGCCAACCCCCGGCCGGATCAGGTTCACCGCCACCAGCCCCACAAAGACGGCTATGCCCGTCGTGCAACAGAAATAAACCAGCGTCCGAATACCCAGCGAACCCAGCCGGCGGACATCCCCAATCCCGGCCACGCCGCAAATCAACGAGAAGAAGATCAGCGGTACGATCACCATCTTCAGCAGGTCAATGAAAAGCCGCCCGAAGAGGCCCACGTAGTCGGATATGAACGCCTGGTTGCCCGCCGCCGAGAACGCCCAGCCCACCGCCACTCCTGCAACCATCGCAACAAAAATCTGCATCGGCGCGCTCATCAGGTGCGGCAAAACAAGGAAGAACACCGTCAAGGCCGCAAAAAGCACCGCCGTGTGCAACGCCATCGCCCACAGCGCCCCCGGCCCCGTCAACGGCCAGGCGGAGGCCGCGCCCAGGCAAATCGAGAGCATGGCCAACAAAAGAAGGTAAGACTTGTTGAGCTTCGTCACGTCGCTATCTGTTCAGGAGCTTTACCACAATGAAGCCAAGCACAAAAGGAGTCAGGGCGATCAGCCACCACTTGTGCGCAAGCGCCCAGAAGTACACATCGGCTGCGATATCCATACCTTCGGCTCCCTAACGTGCGCCGGCGCCTCAAGGCCCGGCCGTGTCCGACTGCGACGGTTGCGGGTTGAACTTCTCCAGACGCCGGCGCCGCCATTCGCGCAACTCCTCCGGAGACATCTCCTGCCGTTCCATCATGCCTGCCTCGAGGTCGTCGTCGCCGCGCGTCTCCGTATCGAACTGCATCGCCGCCACCGCCATGACGACGGCTACTAACGCAAGACCCATACCGATAAAGTTCCGCCCGCGGTTTTCATAATGGGCCGTGCTCACCAAACCGTATATCGACCAGCCGCCCGACAGCACGCACAGGCCTATGGCGATAAAAGAAGACCACGGCTGCGCGATCAGGCGGAACTGTGGAACCAAAAGCACGACAACCATAACCAGCGCCGCCGCACCGCCCGCATACAAGCTCAGTTTCCACGGAGGGATCGGCTGATAAGCGCTGGCCGTAAGGATGGCCCGCTCCTTATCCGCCTCTTCTTCGGGTTGCGGCATCCCTTCCAACGCCGCGAACCGAGTATCCTCATGCTCCTCGTGGTCATGGTGATGCTTATGCCGGCGCTTGCGTGCTTTGGTGCATTCCGCGCACAAGCGCTTCCCGCTGCGCGTCTCGTGAACGTGCGTCACGCAAACCGTCTTGCCGCACTCCGTGCAGGCAACCCCGCACACCTCGCAAAGCAACCGCTTGCATTCCGCGCAATACCCTACCGAACTTCGTATCTGACAAAGGTCGCAATCCATAACGTCATTTCCCGTATGGGCTTACCAAGTCGAATCTAACACAGTCATCCAGCCTATGCAATTTATGGCCTGGAAACAAAACAACTAAACCTCACAGGCCTTTCCCAATAGCAATCAACTGTTTGGCAAACGGTGCGGGAATGGCGCCGTCCGCCTCAATCGGCACATCCCACGACACCACGCCCCCTTTCTCCACCACAGCAAGCGTCGCATCAACCGCATCCGCCTCCGAAAATCGCGGCGGCCCCGCGGCCCACCTCTGGCCAAGATAACTCAGCATATGATACTGCGCCTGCCCCACGAAACGGCCCCCGCAACGCACCTTCAAAACGTCGTTAATCTCGCCCGCCGTGTAGTCTTCCTCCGGCGTAACCGTGATGATCGGCTGCTTCACGCCCGGATTGAACGCCACGACCGCCTCCGGGTTACCCGCGCGCGCCGCAGCCGCAAAAGAAGCAAAATTCGGCTCCTCGGCGTGGTTGTACATGAGATCGGCGTAGTAGCACCCGTCGAACCACCAGCCCGCCACTTTCGGCCCCCAACGCAACGACCACTCCCGGATCGCTTCTTCCCACTTCCGCTGAAACGAAGCCAGCCGGGCATCCGGACCATCCCGGCCACGTTGCCAGCCCAGCGCTTTCACTGCTTCCGCGTCCCGGTCCGGCGCACCCGAAGGCAGATAAACCATCAACCGGATGCCCTTGGGATGGAGCACGTCGTAAAGGTCCGCCACGAGGTCCCGCCGCGAACATTTCGATGGCCGGATGCCCGTATGCTTGTCGTAGGCCCGGTTGGGCGAACAGTAATAGCCGGAATTCTGACCCAGCGTGATCACGTAATAACCCGCCCCCGTCCGCTCAAGCAGATTCGCCAGCGCCCCAACATCGAAACTGTCAACCGCCGCGTTCCACGATTCTATGCTAAGGTCTTCGGCCGCGAGCACCGTGTCCGCCATATAATGCGTGAACACGCCCCACCGCGCATCGTGCAACCACTCCGCACGACCTGTCGTTTGCTCACCCTGAACAGCCTGCATTCCACCCAAAAACGCCAAAAAAACAAGAAAAAAATACCGTTTCATCCGCTCGCTCCAATCCGGCGACCCCTCCTGAAAAAGCGCCCGCATTGCCGCGCCACATTATGAGAGATTTCGCCAAAAGAAGCAACCGTGCATGATTACGCCCGGCGAAAAGATATCAGGACATTCCCCATAAGATTGTAGCCTGTGGGCGCAAATTCCCTGTTTCTTTCGCTTTAGGATGACAGCTGTGTGGGCAGCACATGTTTTGGAGGATCTTTAAAGAAAATTGAAGCGGGACTCCCAGGTGGTCAGCTTTGGAATTTCGTCCAAATACGCTTCACAATTCTCTTGGACCATCGTTCATCGCTCCTTCCTGGTTTTTTGTGTTGCCAAAATCGGAGCAAAAAAGCAATCTCCTAAAGCGATGACACCCAAAGAAGGAGTTGTCCATATAGATTGGCCCTGACTTCTGAAGAATCTTCTTTAAGTAGTCAACAAGTAAGAGCCTTATGCGTCGTGAGCAAAGTCGACAAAATCCGTGACCAGAAAATCGTCATCACAGGCAATCCACTCCTCAAGTAAGATCCAGTGGTAAATGCTTGGATACGAATCGTATTCTTCGCTTGACTTTTCCGTTCCGTCGATTTGGTAGACGGGCTCTTTCCCCGGCCTCGCCACTATCTCTGTGTAATCCATTGACCAGGCTATTCGCATGTATCCCGCCGCATTTACCGAAGGGCCGATCTTCTCACGCGAATAGACCGTATGGGCATTCACTGGGTAAAGGTACTGATACTTTTCGAAGATTTGTCTAATGCTTGGATGCAACTTGTCCAGTATTCGCCGCTCCTCAGGCGCCGGCACGGAGACTCTTGAGTTAAAATGAGCTTTTTCAGACAGAATGCCAATTACCTCCTGCCGAAGCAGCTCCGGCGGCACCCGCTCGAGTTGTGATTTCACTTGCGTGTACTTCAGTCTGAACTCGCGCAGGTTACAATACTCATCAATTTGCCTGAGTTTATTTTTTAGTATTTCTATTAACCAGCTAATCATTGGAAAACATTCATTCTTATCTTATAGCTTGCCGCTCTGATCGTTGTGGCTCGCGGGTTTGTCGCATTACTCAATGCCCTCTCTTCCATTGCTAGCCGACGGTGTAAGCGGGCATGATCTGCGACATCATCAACAAGTTGCAGGTTAAGCCTACTGCTATGAATTCGTGCAGGCAACCCTCCAGTCGGGAAAAGTGACGGTTTTCCTCCAAAATGGCCGAATAAAGATTGCCGATGGTGAGCAATTTTTCCAGTACCTCTGGCGATTCTCCGGGCGATTCTTCTAGCTTCAGCACGCGCTATAGATCTAGATGCCTTGGAAGCTGAGTGACGTAACGCTGAGCCACCACCTGTTATGGCCAATTCTGCGGCCATTTCTGTTGTTGCGCCCAAGAAATAGGCTCCGGAACATCGGCTGATAACTTTATTGCCCCCAAAAATGTATTCCCGGGCGAGATCTGTAATGCCAAATGAAAGAGAATCTCCAAAGCCAGCGGCAAAGTTTGCCAGGCTTGAAAGATGCTGTGTTGGAATCCAGCTGGTGAGGAAAGTTTCGAGACCGGTGGGGTCGATGTGGTTGATGGGGTCGTTGGAACAGTATTCGTAGAGGTAGGTGTCGCCGGAGCCAAAGAGGATGGGGTCTTTTGCGGTCCAGGTGCCGGGGTCGGGGTCGTAATCGCGAAAGCCGAAGCGGACGAGACCGGTGTCGCGGTCGTGGAGGCCGCCGGCGAAGCCTAGGGGGACGGTGAAAGCGGGGTTGGTGTCGTCGAGGATGTTGCCGAAGGAGTCGTAGGTGATTTCTTTTAAAACGTTGCCGGTGGCGTCGGCGACGGCGCGGACGGAGCCGATCTGATCGGTGATGAGGTAGTAGGTTTGGCCGTCCTTAACCACCTTGGCGCCTTCGAAGCGGATGACGAGGTTATCGGAGCTATCGTAGACGGCAAGCAGGCCGGTAACGCCGGCCCAGAGGTACTTTTCGGTGATAATGCCGTCGACCTTCTTGGCTACGCGCTGGCCAAGAGCATTGTGGAGGTACTCGATGAGCGTGCCGTCAGGGAGTTGGACATTGTTGAGCTGCCCGGTTCGGGCGTAGGCGTAGGTTGTGGTTTCCTGGGTGACGGTGTCGGTTTTAGAGGTGAGAAAACCATCCGCGTCGAACGTGTACGCATAGTCGCCGGAGGCGACAAGCCGGTCGTCGTCGTACACGGCGGTGCGGCCCGAAATGCCACGGAGGGAATTGAACTCGCTTACCCGCCGGCCCTGCGCATCGTAGTCATAGCCTTCGACTAGCGCATCGTTGCCACATGCCGTAGCCACGGTGCTTGCTCATCTTGTGATGCCGGCTACCTTTTTAATATCAAACAATCTTGTTTAAAATGATGCCTGTCCCTTTTAAATCTACCCCGTTTACACCGTTTACAACTGATTTGGGTCAAATTTTTCTACACGGAGATCAGGATTTTCTTCAATAAAGTCCTTCAGGACTGTATCGAGATTTGGATTATCGTCTATGGGAAACCGCGTAATCATGGGGGCTGGCGACGTAAACTGCGGGAAGTCACTGGCACGGTGTGAATAGTGTCTCCTGTTGGCAAAAGAAACTCTATTCAGGTTCGGTAATGTGTTAAGAACGGTCATATCGCCGTCGAGAATCTTTGTAGTGCCATAAAACAGCAGTTGTTTCAGCGATTTCATGCCGCGAAGAGGTTTAAGGCTTTCAAAGGTTCCGTTATCACTGAGATTGCAGAACTCGAGTGCAGGCAAGCCCGCAATTTCGTCAAGCCGTTTTAAACGTCTGCATCCGGCGATATCGAGGTAATTCAACCGGTGCAGATTCTCAATGCCCTGCAAAGACTCCAAATTCCGTAGATAGTACAGCCCAAGGTAGTCTATGTTCCGCAAATTGTCTAAATGAACCACTTCCCGAAGCGGCCCATTTCCGATAACCAGTCGCTGCAAATTGGCCAAATCTTTGAAGCGATGAGATTCCCTGATCTTGCACCTGTCAAAGTAGGCCCGTTCAAGCGATTTACACTGCAAGACCGACTCCACGCCCCGCCACCATTCCACGTAGCAGTATCGCAACTGAGGGAAATTTCCAAAATCCACCGTTCCGCCACACGGGCCGGAGACTTTTAAGTACACGAGTGAGTGAAGGTTGTTTATTGGGCCCGTATCAAGTGGCCTTCTGGGGGTTACCCAAAGGCCTTTCAAAAAGGTCAAATCGCTCAGGAAAGAAATATCGTCTCCTTCCCATCCCCTGGCAAAGTTGCACTCAAGTTCGCAGAGCCCCTCATTTTTCAGGACATCGGCAAGCTGGGGCTCCCACTTCCTTCGAAGAATCAGCTTTGGGCCCGTAACTCCCTGCCTGACTTTACTGGTCATACAGTACCTTTAACTCCTCTTCCGTCCAATCGCGCAGTGGGTAGCGCACAATCTTCGGTTTATCTGACTCGAATTGCGGAAAATCCTCGCATCTGTGCGAATAGTGGGCGCGATTGGCAAACGCGACATGCCTAAGCTTGGGAAGACGCTCAATGACTGACATGTCTCCATCTTTTATGAAAGTTGTGCCGGTAAAGTAGAGTTGCTTAAGCGTCGGAACCTGTAAGAGAGGCGCAAGGCTATCGATGACCCCGTTGTCATCAATGATTAGCACTTCCAAGGACGGCAGTCCGGAGAGAGGTTCCAAATTGGTGATTCTCCGGCAGCCCTCAATATGCAGCCATTCCAGACTGCTCAACCTTTCCAACCCCTTTAGGCAGTCAACTTTCCTCAGCAGATACAGACCCAAATAGTCAAGCTTGGAAAAGTTCCCCAGATGCTGAACCTCATTGATTGGACCGTTCGCCAAAACAAAGCGCTCAAGGTTTCCCAATTGAACCAGTTGTTCAGAATGCTTGACCTTGCACGAATTGAAGTACGCCCGTTTCAACGTACTGCATTTCAAAACCGATTTCACCCCCGGCCACCACTCTAAAAAACAACACTCCAATTTTGGAAAAGAAGAAAAGTCTATCAGTCCCTTGCCGTGGCCGGCAATACTCAAGTACACAAGCGAGTTAAGGTTGTGCAGTGGGCTGAAGTCACTAATTTTGTATGAGGTGAGAGAAAAACCCTCAAGCCACGGTAGTTCTCTCACAAAGTCAATATTATTTCCCCTCCACCCCTTGGCCGAATTGCATTCAAGCTCCCTTATCCCCAGCGATAGCATTGAAATCCGAAACTCCGGCTCCCAAGGTCCGAGAAGAGCTAATGATCTGCCTGATACCCCCGGTTGAATCTTGTAGTTTGGCATTTCACTCCTTGCTTTGACATCCTAAAGACAACTGCTTGTGCCGCATTTTTACGGCATTAAGTGTCGTCGGGCCTGACCAATGGCATTTCGGACGTTTTCCAAGTTTCCAAGACCATACTGATCGATTAGTTGTTGTTCAGCAATTTCACGGGCCAGTTTGCCTCCTTTAACTTCAGTAAACTGAAAAGTCCCTATATTCTTTCTGGGCAACTTCTTTGCCGCAAGGTACTCAGCCTTACGCCTTAATTTGTTACACGTACTGCCGATATATTTACCAACTTTCCCATCAAAAATGTATACACCTTCTTCGGCAACACCTGCACGAAGTCGGCCTAAGCCTCTAACTCCTTTGAGGCCAAATTTCGTGCCTTTCCCAAAGAAGTTGCCGCGCGCAAGATCAACTATGGTACCAGCAATTTTTCCTCCGCGATACCAGCTAGAGCCGCTGTTGACATAGTCACTGAGCCCCATCCAGTTCCGTACGTGACCAGTAATGCCCATAGAAACGGCATCACCCATTCCGGCGGCAAAATCGGCGGCCGCAGCGAGAGCATTCGTTGGAATCCAACTGGTCAGGAAGGTTTCTAAGCCGGTGGGATCGCTTTGGTTGATGGGGTCGCTGGAGCAGTATTCGTAGAGGTAGACGTCGCCGGAGCCAAAGAGGATGGGGTCTTTTGCGGTCCAGGTACCGGTGTCGGGGTCGTAATCGCGAAAGCCGAAGCGGACGAGACCCGTGTCGCGGTCGTGGAGGCCGCCGGCGAAGCCTAGGGGGACGGTGAAAGCGGGGTTGGTGTCGTCGAGGATGTTGCCGAAGGAGTCGTAGGTGATTTCTTTGACGATGTTGCCGACGGTGTCAACGACGGCGCGGATACTGCCGACCTGACCGCCGACGAGGTAGTAGGTCTGGCCGTTTTTGACCATCTTCTGGCCTTCGAACCGGATGAGCAGGTTGTCCGACCCGTCATAGACGGCCAAGAGCCCGGTGATGCCGGCCCAGAGGTATTTTTCGGTGATGACGCCGTTGACTTTTTTGGCGACGCGCTGGCCGGCGGCGTTGTGGAGGTATTCGATGAGCGTGCCGTCAGGGAGTTGGACATTGTTGAGCTGCCCGGTTCGGGCGTAGGCGTAGGTTGTGGTTTCCTGGGTGACGGTGTCGGTTTTAGAGGTGAGAAAACCATCCGCATCGAACGTGTACGCATAGTCGCCGGAGGCGACAAGCCGGTCGTCGTCGTTGTACACGGCGGTGCGGCCCGAAATGCCACGGAGGGAATTGAACTCGCTCACCCGCCGGCCCTGCGCATCATAGTCGTAATCTTCGACGAGCACGCCGTCGCGTATGACAGTGTCGAGCCGGCTCATGGCGTCATAGGTGTAGGCGTACGTGAAGGTGTTGCCGCCGACGGTCTCGGTTTTAGAAATTATCCGCCCGGCGTTGTCGTATGTGAGGTTCCACGCAGCAACGTTGATGTCGTTGACGTGCATTTGGGCGCTGGTAACTTCGCCATAGCCATTGTAGGCCGGCGTCATCGTTGCGGCGTCGTCAAAGACGGAGGTAGGCAACCCGGTTTGCGCGTCGCGGGCGATCGTGAATGCGCCCGCCTGCGTGAGCAGCCCGTCATCGTCATAAGTGTATTGAACCGCGGCGTCCTGGTAGTCAACCAGCGTGGGCAGGAAGTCGTTGTTGTAGACCGTAGTGACAACCTTGTTTACGATACCGCCGAACGTTACGGAAGTCGGGAGGGAGCCGTCGTATTCCGTGGTAATGTATTCGGCGCCTCTGGTTATTTGGTTCAAGCGGCCGGCACTGTCGTAGCTGAAGTTCGTCGTACCGGCGGGATCGGTGACGGACGCCAGACGGCCCAACGAGTAGGAGGTAGTGACTTGGGCGTTCGACGGATAGGTGACGGAGACTGGGCGCCTGTCGTCATCGTAGGCATAGGTATAGGTATTGTTAAGCGGTGTTATGTAAGAGGTCTGAAGGCCCAGCGCAGTGTACGTGAAGGTATGTGTTTTGCCGGAGGGCGTAGTCAGGCTGGTTAAGCCGCCGTTGTGGTCGTAGACCGAGCTAACGGTGTTGCCATCGGGCTGCAGAATAGAGGTGACGCGGCCGATTGGATCATAGTCAAAACTGACGGTTCCGGTGACGGGTTCAGTCACCGTGTCGAGCAGTCCTTGCGCGTCATACGTATACGACGTGGTGCGCGCGCCGGTCGCGGTGCTGGTGATTCTGCCCTGGGTGTCGTACTGGTACGTCGTATTGTTTAAGCCGGGACTGGTAGTTGACGTGGTAAGCAGGGTCAGCGGGTCGTAATTTACTGTGACGGGCCTTCCTTCCGGGGAAGTAACTGTCAGTGTACCGGCGACGACATCGTCGCTGACGGTGCTGGTTTTGCCGTTCACGGCGACCGCTTCCACGTATGCGTCGCCGTTCTTGGAGCGGTCCGTGGTTACGGTACGGACTAGCCCGCCCGGCGTGGTGACGGTGACGCACTTCTTGAAGACGACCCGTTTAAACTCATCAAACCCGAACTCGACATCGTATCGGGTCCCATCGGGGTAGGTGTTGCTGGAACTGGTACCATCCGCGCTCTTGTTATAGGTGGTGACGGTGCCGTCGGGGTCGGTTGTGACGCTGGTGAAGCCTTCCGAGCCGTTATGGTCTTTAAATTCCGTAATATCGCCTGCGGGGGAAGTGAGCCGGAACACCTGGTCGGTATCATCGGCCGTATACGTCGAGTACGAAATTACGCCTCCCAAAGGATTCTCCAGTTCAAGAATTCGACCGGTTTCCGAATCATAGCGGTGATAGTAATGGCGGCCGTTAACAATCTCGTCGGTCATGAGGCCTTCAGGCGTATAGGCAAACTGGTACGTGCCGCCGTCCGGATATGCAACTGAGGTAATGTGGTTGTTGGCGTCGATTGTGAGTGTCGTGATGATGCCGTCGGGGCTGACAATTTCGGTGGCCACACCCGCGGCATCTCGATGGATCTGGGTGATGCGGTTAAAACGGTCGGTGATGGATACCAGTTGGTTTTCAACGTTGTAGCCAAAGGTGACCAGGGTTACACCGCTTTCTGCATCTACTGTGCTTTGGTGCAAATAGTTCTGGTCAAAAACGTAGTTGAGACTATTGGTATCTGCAAAGACCGGTGCTGCGGCGGGTTCTGCTCCGGCCGGCGGGAAAGGAGAACTTATCTTCCGGATCACCTTTTGATTGCTGTTCATGAAGAGAGCCCCTGCCGCATCGAAGACAATGTCTTCCGGCATGCCCGCTGCAGCAGTCGATGGCCCCCCGTCACCTGTCATGTCAGTCTGGCCGGTGCCGAAGAAATGGACCCGCACTTGATTCTCACGACCGATTTTCCACACTTTGCAGGAATTACGACTCGCCGCATATAAATTTCCAGTTCCGTCTACGGCAAGGCTCTCGACCGTCACGTCATCCTCTTGATCTAGTGGATCGCGAAAATCGTAAATTTGTGTCGGCACGGGATCGTTGGCGAGATCGAGCCGCATTATGTAGCGACACTTATATATGTAGTACAGAATGTCGTCCCGCAGGTCAAAGGCAATATCTTGAATAGCGTAAGGTTGCGCCGGCACGAGGGTACGCTGATTGCCGGCGGCCGAAATTTGCACAACTGCCTGACGACCGGAAACCGTATAGATGTTGCCATGGTTGTCAACCGCAACCGAGGTCGGGGCCGTGACCGTGGCAACAGTGTCAACTTGCCCATCAGGATCTATTTTGCGTATACAGTTGTTTCCGCTTTCGGCTGTATAAAGGTTTCCGGCGCCGTCGGATACTAGATCGCTCGGCAAACTTGTACCCAAGTTGATGAATCTGGTGAGAATACCTTCCGGGTCGACTTTGCAGATGATATAGGTAGAATCCGTACTTACGAAATAGAAGTTCCCTGCAGGATCGACTGCAACATGCGACAAGCCGAGCTTCAGGGATTGAAGCAAAGCGTCTCCATTTTCCAGCGTGCCTGAAGTTCCCGTACCTGCCACTTTATCCACACCGTAAGACGGTCCACGTGCAACCGTTCCGTCGCCTTTGATTACAACTGAAGGATCAAGCGAATCTGTGGCATGGTGGACGCTCAGGGTCCAGCCTTCGGCAAGGGTGCTCCGGCTGGGAGTCACTAACACATCGTAGTTGGCCCAACTGATGACCCATTCAAATCCAGGACCAAGCTCGACATCGGTTCCCACCGCCCCAAAGGCCTTTTCCTGCTCCTCAGGAGAACTAAACCACTCCGTTGGAAATTCATAACCAATCCTCACCCGCGCAACTGTTGAGTGGACCATAGGCTGTCCGTCCAAATCTAAGCCATCCCATACAATGTCGACAGCCTGATTAGGCGCAAACGACTGGATCTCTTCAGTCAACTTTTTACCTGCGATCAAAACCTCCACATGTATCTTCTGCAGGGTGCTATAAATCTCCGCGCTAGTTATAGGAATGTGAAAAACCGTTTTGTAACCGGACACGCGACGGCTGGAATAATGGAGGGTGAACCCCGTTCCAGGGATACCAACATCTTCGTGAAATACGCCCTCCCGATAATCTACATAACAACCGCCACCCGAGTAGGGAGTCCTTGGATCCTCTCCTTCTCCCTCTCCTTCGCCTTCGGCGCCTCCACCACCGGTGGGATCACCGCCAGGCTGCGGCGTACCACCCCCATTCGGACCGTACCAATTGCAGTCGTATGCGCTCAGGTGATTTATAGGAACACGCCAATAGGTGTCTCTGGCCGGATCCAACTGCCTGTCGGTCAAGCCAGCCACTTCGTCGTCGAAGTAGCCGTCTCCATCAAGGTCATCGGCTATGCCGTCACCGTCAGCATCCAAGGCGATAATGTAGTTGTCTGCATCCGCCAAAACTTTGACGACTCTGCCGTTGTTCGAAGGAATCCAGATGCCCTTCTTTCTGTCATAATAGCCGGTTGGAACCACGTTGCCGACGGGAAAGCTGAGGAAGTTATCCACCCACATGTACACGGTCTTATCGAAGGAGACGTTTTCGATGCCGTCCAGACTGATATCGGCGCAGTAGGTGAACCTGGTTTGCGGGGGGAGTTTGCCAGGCATGGTTTCAGGATTTGGGTAGTCAGTGATGCGGACGGTCGCGCTACTGATTTGCTGAAGTTGCTCGCCGTTACCATCAGTTTGCACCATATTGGTGTCGCCCGTCATCACAATCGTGCAGGCACGTGCGCCCGTGGTAGGCGTACCGGGTATTTCCGTGCTTGTATGGGTGATGATCGTAGTCGGATGACCATCCGGCGTAATTGTGCTTGCCGCAGAATCCGCTTGTACGAGTGCGACGGTTTCGGCGACCACAGCATTTGTCCATGGCACGATTACCTGCCGTTGCGAACTTAGGTAGCCGTCTTTGGCGTAGTTAAGGGTCAGGGCGCCGCCGCCCTCCACGGGGAGCGTGAATTTGCCGGCGGCGTCGGTAGTGGCAGTCCCGTACTGTGGAGCTTTAAGGACGGTGACTTTTACGTCTTCCAAGGGTGCGTCGTTAACATCGACGATGGTACCGCTGACGAGGGCGAACCTGCGCTCGTCGTAACTATCTATGGTGGCGTCTGGCGGAATCTTGTCTTCATATTGCTGGCCGTAGCTGTGGTTTTGCAACGGCGCCGGGTTGCCCAACACGGTCACGCGGATTTGGCTTGTGGCAACGCCCCCCGTACTGGCCGCTGTGAGATTGAACGTGGTCGAAGCGTTGAGCGTCAATTCGATTGAACCGTTTGCGGCAACGGACCCGCAGCCGGACAAGGCAGATGGTTCAAGGACGCACGTATTAGCGCCGGAAGTGGTCCAAGAAAGTGTAACTGGATTTCCAAGTTGGACGGAGGACGGGGAAGCAGTGAAAGTGCTGATTATCGGCTCACTTTCAACAACGATATATCCGTTTTTTGTTTCAGTGTCAGCCCCGGCCGCATCTGTCACGCTTAGTGAGACTGTGTAGGTACCAGGTTCAGCATATGTGTGGCTTGGGTTCTGGTTGGTACTATCGATGACCCCGTCACCGTCAAAGTCCCAGGCCCAACTGGTTAACGTCCCGAACCCGGGAGCGGAAAAGTCCGTGAAGCTTACTGTCAAGGGGGCTGCGCCGGCGGTAACATCGGCGGTAAAGTCGGCTGTGGGTGGCGAATGGACGAAAACATAATCAGTCTTTATCTCGACGTCTTGGCCGTGTGCGGTTGTGACGGTCAATGAAACGGTATACAAGCCGGGAGCCGCGTAAAGACACTGCGGATGCTGAAGCGTGCTTGTCTCACCATTTCCGAAGTCCCATTCCCAGGACGTGATGGTGCCGGTACCTGGGGTAGAGAGGTCGGTGAAACTGACCGTGAGCGGCTCCAGCCCTGAGGTGGGCGATGCTGAAAAATCGGCGGTCGGCAGCGAGTGCACATCTATGTGGTCAGTCTTCGTCTCCGTGTCCTGGCCGTGCTCGGTCGTTACGCGCAACGTCGCGGAATAGGTGCCTGCGGTCGCATAGGTGTGTTGAGGGCTTTGTTCGGTGCTGTCGAAGGTGCCGTCATTATCGAAGTCCCATTCCCAGGACGTGATGGCGCCGGTGCCGGAGGTGGACAGGTCGGTGAAACTGACCGTGAGCGGCTCCAGGCCAGACACGGGCGTTGCTTCAAAATCGGCGGTCGGCAAGGCCTCAACAGTAATAAACCCTGTCTTTTCCTCAGTGTCGTTTCCATATTGGGTCGTAACCTTCAGCGAGACAGTGTAAGTGTCTGCATTTTCAAAGAGGAACACGGGATTCTGGGAACCGCTGTCGACGACTCCATCATTCTGGAAGTCCCACTCCCAACTTTGAATGCTACCGCTGCCAGAGGTCGATGTGTCGGTAAAAGCAACGCTGAGTGGAGCAGTGCCCGTGAGGGGGTTAGCGGTAAAGTTGGTTGAGGGTAACGCCCCGTTGGCGGTGATGAAGCCGGTTTTGGTTGTGGTAGAAACGTCGCCGGCGGTAGCGGTCACTTTCAACGTCACGTCGTAAGAGCCAGGATCAGTGAACTCGTGAATGGGATTGCGGACGAAACTGTCGAATATGCCGTCATTCTGGAAATCCCACGACCAGGAAGTAAGGAAGTTCGTGCCGGTTGTCCCCGGGGTAGACGTATCGGTAAAGGACACGGAAAACGGAACAGTTCCAGTGGTAACGGCGGAGGTAAAATCGGCCATCGGGAGTTCCATGAAATATGCCGTAACTGTCTTGTTTGCATTCATAAGGACAGTTGTCGGGTTTGTGGAACCGGCAGAGCCGCCTTCCCAGTGGTCGTACCGCCACCCCGGGGCCGGGGAAGCGGTAAGAGTGACGTTTTGGCCGGCGGCATAGTAAGTTGTGCCGGCAGGTGTGACAGTTCCCGCGCCAGCGGGTGATACGAGCGTAGTGAGAGCAAATTGCGTGTTTTGTGTGAAATAAGCCGTTACCGTTTTCGGCTCGTTCATGATAAGCTGGGCAGGGTTCTGATTACCTTGCAGGTCTCCACCCCAGTGATCAAATTGCCACCCCTGGTCAGGAGTGGCAAGCAAATTCAAGACTGAACCTTCTTTTCGGTATCCTCCGCCGGGATCAACGTCGCCCGACCCGATTTTATTTACAATAAGACGATAGTGAGGAACGGCTTTGGCTTTTGGGGGAACGGTATTCACGACCGTCATGTAGACGGGATTTGCCACGGAAGTACCCGGCCCAAGCGGACCCGTTGGAAACTGGGTTGAGGGAAGGTCGTACCAGTTATCGAGACGGTAGTCTATCGACCCATCAGGCGTGAGTTCATTGTTGAACGTTAGAGTAAGATTGGTGCCGCTGGCATAGGTGTAGGTTGAACTGTAGGGCGAGACGCTTATAAAGCCTCCGCCACCGGTGACGGACGGAGCGCTGCTCATCGTGTAGTAGGTGACACTTCCCCCGCTCGACGCCAATACATTCTCATCAAGTACGACCACAAGAAGCGCGGTTGCGGCTATAAGGCAGATGAACGTCAACAGCCAAGCCAAAGTGCCTATTCGATTTTTCATGGTCAGTGCCCCCCTTAATGTCGACGTTGCTTCCCTGTATCTACTCTGTCCCCAAGCCCTGAAGCTTATTGGCGCAGGCTGACGATACGATGCTGTTCGGATACTTGGCCATCATGGCCTTGTAAAGTTCTACTGCTTCTGAGGAGTGGCCGTTTTTCGCCATCCAGTCGGCCATATTCTGGACTTCTTTAAGGTTTTCTTCGTACAGATTTCGCTCGTAGGGGTGGGCGGTCCAGGCGGTGCTAAGGAGCTGAATTGTATCCTGCACTGCTTTGTCGAGAAGCGCCTGTCCCGCTTTGGATGAATAGGAGTTGCGAAACCGGTCGCCGGCGAGCACGCGGGCATGGGCGACTTCCGGGGTCGGGTCTGTTCGGTTGGCTAATGCTGAGATGGCTGCTTCAGGAATTGCCAGTCCGGCTTTCTTGGCGGTTCTTTCGGCGATAACGAGGCATCCATACCTTGTTCGCCAGCCAGCCGCGCTTACTGCAGTCTCGCAAGTTTTCTGGACGGCCAGTGCGGGGTTTGCGCCGAGATCCGGCAGAACCTCTCTAAGGCACTCAACAACTGCATCGTTTTCCAGCAGAGTTGCTGGGGACGCCGTTTGTTCAGGCATAGCCGACAGGGATAAATCTTTTTGATCAACCGCCGGATCGGCTGGTTCCAGCGGGAGTGCTTGTTCGATGATATCCGGCTCATCCCGCGCTACTTCATATACGGTGAGACGCAGGGCTTCCTGCGTTATGGTCAGGTCCGGAAAATCGCGGACCAGAGTGCCACTCATGCCTTCAACGAACTTAGAATCACTGAAGTAATAGGGATCGCTCAGCATGAACAACGCCCCAATCCGGACGAAGGGATTCTTGCTCTCAGTGAGGTACGTCATTTCAATAGCTGCTTGAGTTTTGCCGGGTGTTTCCTGGCCGATGGCGATATCGTAGACGGTGCGAATAAACTTGTCGCTGTCGCTGGCTTCAGGGTTCAAGCTCTCACGGACAAACTGAGAAACCGTTGTCTCATCCATCAGGTACTCCATGATAAACAGCAGAAGCTGCATTGACGCCGTAGCCGTGTCCGCCAGTTCAGGCCAAGCCTCGGGAAGGTCGCGCCAAGACGCCGCCAGCAGGTCCGCCGCGGATCGCAAATTCCCCTGCTCTATCAGGATTTCTGCTTCCATCCGGTGGGCCTGAACCTGAGCAACCCATTGCTCAAGGCTTTCCGGCGCTTCAGCGAACGAAAATGAACTTGAAGCAACAACAGCAATGGCGAGGAAAGCAATTGTACGGAGATTCATGAAACGGCCCCCTTTGCAGCTTCGTTTGCGGGCAAATTTCCAAGCGTTTGCCCATCCCTACCAGCGCCTTAAGCGCTCGCAGTTTATACTTATATAGACCTATTACTCATATGTCAAGCTTTTTTTTATTGACATGCTTGAGGTAGCACTTTGCATGACTATAAGGAATCAAATAACAGATGTCCTTTGCTGACGCTCACATTGGATACTGAAGGCGCTGGTTATGGCATTTTTTCTCCCAAGACTGGCACATCTTCTTTATCAGACTGGGTTCGAAATAGATTCTGGGGAAGCTTAACGCTGCGCCAGGCTTACAAGGTCGCGCGGCGCCGTGTCGCAAGGAGCGATGTCAGGGCTCCGCAGAGAAAAGTGCAGGCAATTCGCCCATAGAGCGTGCATGGTGTCGCTCTCAGAAAAAGGAGATAAGCCAAAACGCGCTAACGCGCGGTCGAAGAAGATTCAGCGAGGAAGTCTGCGGCACCCAAAATGGACAAGTTATTCACTCCCTGACTCCCTCCATCCCTGCGCGCCCTTCTCGCGCGAAATCCCGGCCCGTCAGTAACCCGAATCCACAAAAACAGTCCAAAAAACTCAGACTCGGGTTAGCTCACCCAATATGACGATCATAACTACAAAAATTATGGAGGATCTTCTGAAAAGATATCTGTTGACAAAAGCATACGAAATGTGTATATTAGACGACCGAGAACAATTACGATTTTTTTGACTCTCGTGTAACGAATGGACCTATGAGTTGTAGGTAACAGTGAAGATGGCGCTACAGATTGCGCAGGAATGCCCTTTTGTCGCGCCGGGAAGCGGAAAAAGCGGAGGGCGTGGGTGCCCGAAAAGGAGAAACGTAATGGGATTGCTTGACGTGCTTGATTTTGATCTGGGCGGGTTGATTTGCACCTTCGTGAACAATGTGCTCAACTTCCTTCTGGGTCTGCTTGAGGAAGCTCTGGGTATTGTCGCGGTCGGGTAAGCCTAATCTGACTCGGTAAGAACAGCGTTAGAACCTACAAGAGGAGAGAAAAATGGACATTCTGGGGCTTTTTGGAATTGATGTGGTGCAAGAGATCCAGGATTTCTTCGCCGGCATCCTTGCCTGGGTGTTGGGCCTGATTTCGGACCTGACCGGCATCGAATTCGACTGCTGCGATTAAATGCATCAGCGGCGCCGCCGCGGGGCTCGCCCCGTGGCGGCGTTTTTTTTGTCTACTCGCCGATGGCCTTGATGACAAGCCTTTTTCTGCGTTTTCCGTCGAATTCGGCGTAAAAAATCTGCTGCCAGGGCCCGAGGTCGAGTTTGCCCTTCGTAATCGGCACGATCACCTCGTGGTGCACGATCAGGTTCTTGAGATGGGCGTCGCCGTTGGTTTCACCGGTCCGGTGGTGGCCGTAATCCGGATTAAAAGGCGCGAGTTTTTCAAGCCAGTCGTCGATATCGGCGATCAGGCCCGGTTCGTCGTCATTTACATAAACGCCTGCTGTAATATGCATCGCGCTTACCAGCACCATCCCCTCCTGAATCCCGCTGTTCCGAACCACTTCCTCGACGTTGGCCGTGATGTTGACGTAATCGCGCTTTTGCGGCGTGTTGAACCACATGTATTCGGTGGCGGATTTCATGATATGCCTCCTCGCGGGGGTGATTCCCTCCCTTTCCCTTGTCCGAGTATAACGCGCCCGGCCCCCGAATTCACAAGCGCTTCCGCCCGCCAACGCCGATTTTCAAAAGGGGTCGGTTATCGGGTAAAATATACTCTCTAAGTAAGACAACAGGCTTATTCCCTGAACATTCATAAGGAGGCACGGTGGCTACCAAGGCGAAAGGGGTGAAACGATCACCCGACATCCTTCACCATGAAAAGAAGAACGACTGGCAGCGGCTCGCGGAACACATCCGCGAAAATCCGGTTCTCTGGGGCGCCGGCCTATTATTTGTGCTGGTGTGCCTTTTGGCCGGGCTGGCATTCCGCGTTAACGCGGCCAACAAGAACCGGGCCGGCACAACCGAGTTCGCCCGCGCCATAGGCACCGAAGAGCCCGCCCTCCGCGCCACCGAACTCGAGCAGGCCGCCCAGAATGACGCCATGGCTGCCGACGCGCTGTACATGGCCGGCGAGGCCGCATACGAGGCTAAAGACTACGAAAAGGCCAAAGAGCTGTTCCAGAAGTTGCGCGCCAACTATCCCAATTTCAAACGCGTACCCGACGCCGTTGAAGCAATCGGCTTCATCGCGGAAAACGAAGACAAACCAGATGCCGCCATTGACGCCTACCAGGAGATCATCGACAAATGGCCCAACTCCGTGGCGCGACGCCGGCAGGAAATAAACCTCGCTCGCGTATACGAACAGCAGGAAGACTATCGGAAGGCGGTCGAAGCCTACACGTTTCACGCCGAGCATTATCCCGAATCTGCTTTCCGGCCCGAAGTCGAAGAGGCCCTCGACCGGCTGAAAAAAGAACACCCGGACCTCTTTCCTGAAGAAACGGCCGCCGAAGAAACGGCCGCGGAAGAAAAGGCTCTAGAAGAGTCCGCCGCTGAAGAACCGGCGCCAGCGGCACAAACCGAAACGCCCGATGCGCCCGCCGAAGAACCACCGCCGGCCACCGAACCCGCCGAACAGCCATCGTAGGACGAAAGCCTGACTTCATCAGCGCCGTGCTTCAGTGCTTTTCAAGAATCGAACGGATCGTGCGCTCGCGCTTTTCGATGCTCTCGCACAGCTTCAACTGAACCCGCGCCCGGTTAAGGTTCTGCCCGTCGTATCGCGTTTTAAAATAAATGTTCCCGGCAACGAAATCGGCGAAGAAGCGCAGGCCGAGTTCGAAGGCAATCAGGCGCACCGCGTCGTAGAGGTACTGCCGGTCGGCATCGGTTAGAAAATCCTTTGCGTTGGCCATGTAGCCTTTGACGATGGCGTCGCACATGTCGGTGTCGAAATAGACGCGCGTAAGATCGAGGACTTCCTCGCCGGCCGGGTTGCAGCACGACCGCAGGCAGTCGCCAAAATCGTAGTGGACCAGGCCGGGCTTCACGGTGTCGAGGTCAACAATACAGGTGCCCTTGCCCGTGGCATCGTCTATCATGATATTGCTGATTTTCGGGTCCCCGTGGATCGGCCGCAGATTGATCTCGCCTTTCATCCGCGCGTCTTCCAGAATGCTGCACCATTCCCGGCGCGCTTCGATAAACCGGTGACAACGCTCGGCCTCGTGCGACGACTTCAGCAGCGCCTGGCCTTGCTGCGTCTTCAGCGACTCGTCAAGCTGCCGCAGGTAGCCCGGCGTAATGTGGAAGCCCACGAGCGTGTCATGGAGCTGGTCGACCGGCAGGTTGCTGATCAGGCGTTGAAACTGGCCCAGCACGAAACCCGCCTCGTAAGCGTGCTCGACGCTCTGAACCGACCCGTACGAATGCGCCGACGCAATCAGGCTGATGGCGCGCCAGTATTCCTGCTCGCTGTCGACGACGAAATCCCGCCCGTCTTTGGCCGGAATCACGCGCGGCAACTGCCAGATCCGGTCCGCGGCGTCCGCCTCCTCTTCCAGCCGCTGATGGACGTGCTCGGTTACCACCCGCATGTTTTCCATGATGTACTCAGGCTTCGGAAACACGCGCTTGTTGATCTGCTGCAGGATGCAGCGCTCTTCCGAAAAGGTCGTGCGGAACACGGCCAGATACGTGTCGTTGACGTTGCCGTCGCCGGTAGGCCCAACCGTGACCAGCCGGCCCGCCACGTCGAATTCGCGCGCCATCAGGGCTGCTTTCATTATGCTCTACTCCTTACTCCGGTTTGACGTCCGAGCGTTTTCGCGTTTCTTCGATCATGGCCTCCCAATGCGGGCGGAGGAACGGCGGACTCTCCAGGCTGTCCCGCACATACGCTCTGTCGGCCTGCGCTATCTCAAGCACCGCCGTGATCATCTCTTCCCGATACCAACCCGCTTCCGCCAGCGGCAGCCCGTTCGGATCCCGGATAAACGATCCGCCGCTCGAGGTCTGCTTGCCGTCCGGCGGCTGGCCAACCGTGTTGGCAACACAATGGAACATCCGCGTGCTCGGTCCAACCGGCTGTTGCGCCCGGCCCGAAACCCGTTTCCACCACACGGCCTCAACCTCATCGGAACTGCACGAGGGATGAAACAGGATTTGCGCGCCGGCCATCGCGGGTATGCGGTAAACCTCCGGGTGGCGCCCGTCGCGGCAAATGGCGAGCGTGCAAAGGATGCCGTCAATTTCGAACAGCGAAAGCTTGTCCCCGCCGCGGCAGTACTTCTTTTCGTCGCGTCCCGCCATGTGGATCTTCGCGTACTGGTGAATGATCTCACCCGCCGGATCGATCACATGGGCCAGGTTGAGGTATTTGTCGCGCGTCGACTCAATCGTGCCGGCGATCACGTATATATCGTTTTCAGCGGCTGCTTTACAGGTTTCTTCCAGAACGTGACCGACCTCGTCCCCCTCAAGCGCCGTAATGATCGGGAAATAGTAGCTCGTCAGGTTGGCTTCGGGAAAAACCACGACGCGGCTGCCGCCTTCCGCGGCCGCCGCGATGTAAAAAAGCGCCCGCTCCAGGTTGTACTCCAAAGGTTTGGCCCAGTGGAGCTGGACGCAAGATACCTGCAAGGCCGGTCGAAGCGTCTGTTCGCTCACTGATCTCTCCGGTTCCAATTCAAATACGCATTATAAGCCCCACTAAACCCCCTGTAAAGACCGCCGCACGTAAAGAAGAGCCCGCTTCAGCCGGGACGTCTCAGCCGGCCAAACGTCAAGAGGGTGCTTGTAGCGCCCTTCTCTAGCGCTTTAGCTCTTTCGTGTGAAACATGCAGGCTAAAAGGAATTTTACGGAAGGTTTTTCCCCGGCCGGACAAGGTACGCGCTTAGAGCCAGCATGATGCAGGCCGTGTAGTAAAGGGGATAACAACACAGGCGGTTCAACGAATCTTGCGCAACAAACTGCCAGCGGGCGACGAAAATGTCGGAGACATAAAAGATGAATGCTCCCGCGGCAACCAGCCAACCACCGCGTTCGGCATTTGCTGCAAATGCCGTCACGGCCATAATGCTGATTAAGAGCATGTAGGCGCCGACCGGAGCCACGTCGCCCAGAGGCACGTGGGGCAAAAGCCAGATGGAAATGGCCACGCCTATTCCGAGGTAGAATACGGCGGCATATGCGGCTTTGCGCAAGTCAATGCCCAGATGCGCGAACGCGCCGGTAAAAAAGCAGTGGGCCAAAAAAAATGCGCCGAGGCCGTACATGAAACCCTTCGGGCCCAGGAAATCGCCCAGCCAGCAGAACACCAGGCCTGCGAGGATCAGTATGCCGAAACGGCGCCAGGCACGGATGGCCGCCCCGATAAGACCGATGAGAACAAAAGAGGTCGACGCGACAAGCGTGTAAGGGAGCCCTATCGCCGAGAAGACATCCCGCCGGATGCCAAGCATGCCCGCTACGCCGAAAGCGGATAAGCAAACCAGTATCGAAAGAACAAAAACAGTGGCTCGTCGGAACGTTTTGGTGCTGGAGGGTGAAGGGTTGCCGCGAAAAGCAGGGACAGACACACCCTTCAAACTGCCAAGAGGGGTGTCTGTGCCTGTTCTATGTTTCGGTTCTTTCAAGTTTCAGATGCTCTAAACAAGTCAACCTTGAACCCGGTCCTCATATGCGGCCGTTCCCCTCCCCTCACGTTGGGGAGGGGAAACGGCCAAGGGACCAGAAGGTCAAGGGAGTAGCCTTTACCGTTTGTCGCCGTACCACTGCCCCTCGCCGTACACCTCCTGCGCCTCGTCGGGAAACACCTGCTTCCTGACCCGTGCCAGGGTTTCCTCGTAATCCCAGTCCTTCAAGAGCGGCTTCCATCCATATCCGTCAGCCGCGACGTTGAAAAAATGCCAAACCTTGTGGAAAGGGTCGTCCAACTCAAGGCTGTGAAACGGGATGCCGCTTTCGATAAGGGTAAATGCCCCGTCTACGAGGCCCCAGGCGCCAAGTGCTATTTCCTCTACGCTTGCCTCCGCATCCAGCTGGAGATCCCCCTCCTGGACGCCCGCCAGCAGGATACCGTAAACGGTTTGTATGGCGGCGTTTTCCTCGTGCACCAAAGACAGCACGCGTTCCGGGCTTGCCTTCTCGCGCATCGGGCCCATGGCCGTGTGCAGCAGGCGCGAGTCCGACTGGTAAAGGCGGGTAAACAAACTGATCGCCTCGCCAACCGCCAGGATCCGTTCGCGCGAACGACCCGCAAAAAGGGAAGCCCGGTGCATCATCGAGTTGCGAACGAGCAGCGAACGGGTGGCCAGGCAGATTATGATGTCTTCCTTGCAACTGAAGCGGTGGTAAATGGTGCCTTTCGGGAGGCCGGTCTTCTTGGCCAGGCGGTCCATCGTAAGCCCATAGTAGCCACGGTCGAAGAACATCTCGCGCGCCGCGTTCAGGATCGCCTCGTCGCGCGACTGAATCTCCAGGTGTTTCCGGCTCAAAACCAACTCGGGCAGAGGGAGATTCTTGATGTAATCAGCAGGCCCAGCTTTCATTTTCCCGCATCCCGTTTGATTTTTTGGACCTTTCGTCAACAAAACGTCAGCATAGGGAAGTGAAACGATCGTGTCAAGTTGTTTTTGCACACTGGCCGAAGAACTCGTGAAAAATGCGGCCTAGCGGGGCTTTTTTTTGCGGCGGCCGCGGGGATGCAGCAGAATTCCAAGCAAGGCGTATATGGAAAAGAGAAGGACGGCGGTCAAAGTCGTGGCGGCGGGTAGGGCGGGGTCTTCCTCTCCTTCGCCTTCTCCTTCGCCTTCGCCAGAGGTTAAAGACTCGGAGCCGCGGAAGGATGCATCCAATGCGCCGGCCACGAAATCGGCCGGATTGTCCGAGGCGATGAATTCGTCCGAGTTGGAATAGCCGTCGGCGTCGGCGTCGCCGTACGGGCTCAAATAACCGGGCAATTTCTGGTAGGCGCCGATGTCGAACAACTGGGGGTCCAGCGCGACAGGCAAGGTGTGCAGCAGGGCGATGCCGTAGCCGCCGGAACCTGAGAAGACATACTCGCCGGGCTGTACTTCTTCAAACGTCCCGTCGCCTATCGTCAGGTAAGCGAAGGCCAGATCGACCACCGGTTCGAAGATGGGCATGAGCGCGGCGTAAGTATTTACACCCAGAAAATCTTTCAGCATTTGCCGGTTGGAGATAAAAGCGCCGTAAACCATCTGGTGGGAGACGCCGCCGGCGCCTGTAAAATCGAGCTCCGAATCGGCAAGAAGGGCGGCAACCAGCCCCAGCTCGCAGGAGCAATCGGGCAGTGCGTTTCCGCCGAGTTCGCAGGTAAACTCCGCGAGGTTTTGCATCGAGGATTCGCCGTTGAGGTCGGCAAGCGGCGAAACGAGGGGCGAGGCCAGCGGGGCGAATTCGTTCATGTACGGCAAGGGAAGGTTCGCGGCGCTTTCGCAGAAATCGATCGAGACAGGAGCGCATAGTGCGGCAGGCGCAATGAAACATGCCAAAAAAGCCACGAATGGAAGCCGCCTCATGTTTGATTCGCCCCGCGGGTGTTGGTGGTACAGCCCAAGACCTAGTGGGAGTATAGTGTGGATGGTGGGAAAATGCAAGTATGTGTTCGGCAAAAAAAAGACGACCGAAAAACAGGGACTGACACCCCTTTTGGCAGTTCAAAAGGGGGTGTCTGTCCCTGCTTTTCGCGGCCACCACCACTTTTTCACCAGCTACCAAGGGGACGTTTGAATTAGTGGATCAGCAGGCGGTGGCCGGGCTCGAAGTTATTCAGAAGCTGGCTCTTTGCTTTTTCCCCTGCGGACAAGCAGCTCCACCCATGCCAGCCATGTCACGACGACAAAGATGATGTAGATGCCCTGCCAGACGTACTCGTGGGCAAACTTGAAGATGGCGCCCCCGTGGTCCCAGGCGCCGATGACGGCAAGGACGGTAAGCCGAAGGGTATTGACCCCGTACAAGACGGGCAGGCCGGCACCGATGCCGACGAGCTTTTTCCACCAGCGTGCCGGAAACGCCAGCACGGCCGCTATAAAAATGACCATCGTGGGAATGGCGCCGCAATCGGGCACAACGACGAAGGTGAAGGCCATGTCGTTTATGGCCTTGGGGTTGGTTTTGGCGAGTTTTTCCCGTTTCTGCTCGAGTTCCTGGAGCCGGTTTTGGATTTCAGCGGTTCGTGTCTCCTGCTCCTCTTCGGTCAAATCCTGTTTTTGCTTGAGGGCAAGCATCTCGCGCCGGAGTTCGGCTATCTTTGAGGCCGGCCCCGACTTCAGTATGAAGGTCACCGTCGGGCCGAGATCTCGGCCCTGCAACCGTTGAATGCGGCCCCTTAAGTCTTTCACCTCGGCCTGGTTAACCGGGTCGGTCAGCCAATCGCGGCCTCGCTCTTCCCACGTTTGCAGCAACTGCTGGAGTTCACGGCGCCGTGACATGGCCCAGTATCTCCAGCTTTCCCAAGGGGTTAGGGGCGGCGCATCGACGTGCTGGAATTGTACTGGATCGGGCTCATCTCCGCCTTTGGCCCATGCTTCCATCGTTGCCCGGACATAGGCCTCTTTTCCTGGATAGCTTCTTGGGTTGCCAACGACGCGGCCTGATTCGCCAACCAGATCAAGCAGCCATGCGGTGGATCGGGCAACCTGATACAGGTAAAAATCGTTGCAGCGTGTATGCACAAGCATGCTGTGGGCCGTGAGAAGCGCCAAAACACTCACAACAAAAACCGTTACAAACTGTATGGTCTTGCGCCTCAGGGTTTTGCGTTCTTTTGCGGCGGCCGGTGTATCCGAATCCGGGGCCGGTTCGGCCTGCTGACTTGAATCCGGATTGACTTCTTTTTCGCTCATTTTGTTTGTTCACTTCCAGCCGTGGGCAACTGTAAAAGCATACCAAGCGGCGCGCCTTCTGCGCAAATGCCTATTCCCGAATTATTTAGCAGTTTGGATCGTTATCTACCAGAAAGAAGGGCCAGGCGGTATACCCAACAGTTTAGTGCATATAGGATTAGCTATTTGAAAATTGACATCGAAAGTCTCTGTTATCTATAATTATCGTTTCAGTTGAATCTTTTGGGGCCGCTGCGGCCCCAAATGCGGCGCCAATCCACGCCCGGCCGCCGCACATTCGAAAAACAACCAGGAGACAGCCATGCTTCAACTAGTCGCTCTGATGTTGTTGTCGCAGCAGATGCTTGTCCCCGTGGCACAGGGGGAGGCTTCTTTCTATACTGTCGCCGAAAACACCCCCATCACCGCATCGGGAGAACCGATGGTTGACAGTCTGCTGACTTGTGCCATGCGCGAAGGAGAATTTGGCGAATATTATCTTGTAGTAGCGGAGAATGGCAATTCTGTAGTGTGCAAGCTAAATGATCGCGGCCCGTTCATTGACGGCCGTGTCATTGATCTTTCGAGGGCTGCTATGCGCAAGTTGCATCCGACGGCCGGCCTGATAGATGTGAAGGTTTACAAGATCGAGGCAACGGGGCTGCTGCCGGAACTTGTTTTGGATGGGGCCTGACGGGGGCGACATCCGGGCCTACGACGGCGCAGCGTGCGGGTTGACGCGCAGCAGGATGTCGCGCTGAACGACGTGCCGGGGTTCGAGAGCAAATCCTTCGTATTTGCGCGCAAGTAGGGTGTCCACGAAATCGCTGACCTGCCCTTGGTATTTCACCCGGAGACGGGCAAGGTCGGCGGCGAAGAAAATTTCTTCCACGGCGTCTTTTCCTGTAAGGGCCTGGGCGGACCGCATGAGCTGCTCGAACCGTTCACGGCGCCCCGGGTCTTGCACGGTCACGATCAGTTCGTCCTGGCGGACGGGAGCCGCGGCGGCCAGCACGCCGTAGAGGGCGGCTTCTTTGACCAGTTTTGCAGCGGCGTCGTTGATAGCGGCCAGGACGCCTTCGACGGGATTCGCGCTCTGCACGGTGGCTTCCTCGGCCAGGGCGTCGAGCAGCGAGCCGTCGCTGCCGCGGTAGATGCGGAGCGATACGCCGGCGCTCACGGTCAGAATGTTTCCTGCGGCCGGATTCCCGATTTGATCCACCACCGCTTCGCCGAGGACCACGGCCTGCGCGCCCGTCCGTGCGGCCAATTCGGCCGGCGACGCGGTTTCTCCGCCGATTTTCGCCAGCAGTTCACCCGTGCCTGTGTTTGTCCGAATAGGCGCGGGGTCGGCGATTTCGAGCTTTGCGGCGCGCAACCCTTTGGCGAGGGCCGTCTCGGCGGCCCCGGGTCTATCCGCGCTCCATTCGGCCGCATCGCTCATCCGTTCCGCAAGCATCACCAGCACGACGGGCGGGCGCACCATGCGGGTGAGCAAAACCGAGGCGGCCGACGTCAACAGGTCCTTCCGGTCGACAAAGCACTCGACCTCCACCTTGGTCGCTTCACCCGATTCCGTGTAATTAATGAGCTGGGTGGAACGGATAAACCGCGAGGGCTGCCGGACAAGCGGTTCAAGCGGCGTCATGTCCTCGAGCGCGAGTGCCGCTTGCAGGGTCTGGCGCACGATTTCACGCTCGGCTTCAACGACGGCTGCGGCGCGGGCGGCCACGCCCTCGCCGGGCGATTCCGCCGCCATGCGGACCTTCATCAGCCCATCGTGCTGGGCGGTGGCGGGGAGTGCGGCGGAAAGGAGAATCGCCAGAATGCACAGCCCTTTCAGGCCGGTTATGTGGTTCTTGCCGTTCATGTTGCCGTCACTTTACCGCCGGCGCGACAGCAGGATCATCCTGAGGAGTTGGAGGGCCGCCATCGTGGCCGCGGCAACGTAGGTCAAGGCGGCCGCGCGAAGAACGGCCCGCGCGCCCTTCAGCTCGTCCGGCGTGAGATATCCCCCGTTTGCCAGGGCAACCATGGCGCGGCGGCTGGCGTTGAATTCCACGGGCAGCGTTAAAAACGTGAAGAACACCGCCCCCGAAAACAAGATGATGCCGAGGTTCATGAGGGTTTGGTTCCAGCTGAAAAGGAACCCAATCAGGAACAGTATGTAGCCGAGGTTGGTGCCGAGGCTTGCGACGGGATAGATCACGTTCCGCAGCGCCAGGGGAGCATAGGATCGGGCGTGCTGGATGGCGTGGCCCACTTCGTGGGCAGCCACGCCGAGCGCGGCGACGTTGTTGCCGTAGTACACGCCCTCGGACAGACGCAACGCGTGCCGGCGGGGGTCGTAGTGGTCGGTGAGGTTACCGGGGATGGGGGTCAGCTCGGACACGGAAACGCCGGCGTCCTGGAGAATGCGCTGGGCCACGTCGACACCGCGCATGCCGGACCGTACGCCGACCTTGCTGTACTTGGCGTAGGTGGATTTGACCTTGAACTGGGCGTACATCGTAAGGATCAGAGCCGGAATCAGGATGACGAACGAGCCATACCAGATGAACACTTTTTTCTACCTCTCGGGGCGCCTCTCGGGTTACTTAACGGCGGGCCTTTTGTCGGCCGAGGGGCGCATGGTGCACCTGCCGTTGAACTTGGCGCCTTCTTCTATAAAAACCTGTTTAGCGCAAATATTTCCCTCTATTTTACCCGAATTGACGATACGGACGGCGCCGCCGGTCGTGACGGCTCCGTAAATTTGGCCGGCGACGGTGATTTTGCGGCCCGCGGCCGCGTCGGAGTTGACCCTGCCGGTCCGGGTAAGCTCCAGTTCCTGGGTGCATTCGACCTTGCCCTCGACAAGTCCCTCGATTTTGCAGGAACCGGCGCGGATCATGCCGGTAACCACCGCCCCAGGGCCAAGATACAGCCGGGAATCGATGGAGACGTCGCCTTCGACGCGGCCGGAAATTTCGGTTTCGACGTTGCTTGCCACGGATCCCGATATGGTCACGCCGTCGGGGATGACCATGCGCTTCGGGGCGGCGTCTTTCGTCCGGCGCAAAGCCAGGTCGCCCCCGGCTTTACGCATGTCCCGGCCCAAGGACAGGTCCGGCTGGGAATCCTCGGTTCCGCGGCTGTTCTGGACGGCTTCCTGGAAAGACGCCCCGATGCGGCCGAAAAGGCCCTTGCGGGGGTTTTGGGGGGTATCGTCTTCGAACCCGTTGCCCGCAGGGTGGTTGGGGGGTTTGCTTTCATTCGTCATGGCTGTGTTTTCCCACGTAGTACCAACTCTTACAGCAGTTTACCCCTTGGACAAGAATGTTGCAATGAGGCCGGGAACGGGGCGTCAGCGGCCTCGCCACCACCAGCCGGCGGCCACTCCCAAGGCAAAAGCGAGCAAGGCGATCAGGCCCGTCAAAACCTTGGCTCCGTGGCGCTTGCGAAACAAAGAGAGCCAGAGGGTTATGGAATGCCATAAGGTTGGGCTGATATGCGCGACCACGACGGTTACGTTGTCGCGGCCGCCGTTTTCCAACGCCATCGAGACGAGCCGGTGCGCGTAATCGGCAGAGCCGGCCCGCCTTTTAAAGACGGCGCTGATGTCGCCGTCTTTGACCATGTTGACAAGCCCGTCGGTGCAGAGCAGGAGCCGGTCCCCCTGCACGACGTGCCAGACGTACGTGTCTACCGGAACCTCCGGGTGCGTGCCGATGCTACGCGTCAGGAAATTGCGGCGGTAATCGGATTCGGCTTCGGCCCGCGACATCAAGCCAAGCTTGACCTGCTCGTCCACCCAGCTGTGGTCTTCGGTTGTTGCGATGATTTCGCCGTCGCGGATGTGGTAACAGCGGCTGTCGCCCACGTTTGCGATGTAGGCTTTGCGTCCCTCGACCAGGGCGGCAAGCAGGGTTGTGCCCATCGGTTTGCCGCTTTTGACGAAGTCCTTGTTGGTGCGGAAGATATTGTCGTTGGCTTTTGCAATAGCCGCCCGCAGAACGTTCAGAATGGGCTCGTTATCCTGCGCGGCCTCTTCTACCGAGGTTGAAGAAACTTCTTCGACCGAGGCAGAACAGGCCTCTTCGGCCGGGGCAGAAGAGGCGTCTTCGGCCGGGGCCGGCCGGATCTCTTTGAGGCAGTCTTTCAAGAGGCTGACGGCAAGCTTGCTGGCAATCTCGCCGCCGACATGGCCGCCGAGCCCGTCGGCCACGCACAACAAGGCGCCGTCGCTGAACAGCTTCAAGCCGGGCGTATCTTCGCGAAACACGCCGTACGAGTCTTCGTTGTTTTTTTTACGCCGCCCGACGTCGGTCTGGGCGGCTACGTCCATGCGCATGGCCCGTATTCCTGGCTCGTCAGAAACACTACCAGAAACAGGGGCGCGCTAACAAATTGTTCTTGCCATTATCTGTAATAGCCGTTAAACTTTCAGCGGGGAATTGGGAAGGAACCGTATGACTCGTTACACGTTCGCTACATTTATAACTAACGATGAGAACCGCCAAGCGTGTGAGCTGTGTCAGGACGTAGCAAATCTGAAGCCCGTCAAAGCGCTGCCGCTGCTTCTTGTCGGGGAATCCCGGTCGGGCAAAACTCATTTGCTGTGTTCAGTTGTCAACTGCATCCGTGAGAACTCTCCCAGAACCGCGCTGGCGTATGTGACGGCCAAAGATTTCCCCGAACCGGTCGAGGCGCTTTTGGACGATCCGAGCCCCGTGGCCCGCGCGCATTCGGCGGTGCTCCTGGTTGACCAGTTGGAGAAGTTCACCCCCGCCCGGCTGGAGCTTCTGAGCCGCATCGCGCCGATGTTTCTGGAAAAAAACCGCTGGCTCGTCATCGCTGCGCAGGTTGATCTCGAAGAAATAAAACACCTGCCGGCGCGTTTGGAAAAGATATTGAAGTTCGGGCGGATCCTCCGGCTGCAGAAAATCCCCTTGCCTTCGGACAAGGATCGAGACGATGCGCCGCAGCCCGGCCTCAAAGAGAAAAACAACACGCTACAGCACGAGCTCGAAACCTTGCACGAAGAACTTCAACGGCTCGCCCGGGTCGAAGTCGAAAAGAATCGTCTTGAAGACCTGCTCGTACAGACGAAGGCCGAATGCCAGCGGCTTCAAGAGGAAAAAAACAGGCTTGAGCAGGACGTCGACGAAGAGAATGTGCTGGAACAGGAGGTGCGTTCTCTGCAGCGCGCGCTGGAGGAGACGCGGAAACAAAGGGACGCCCTGCAGGCTGACGCGGCCAATCTGGCCGCGGTGAACGCCGAAATTACGCGGTTGCGCAAACAGCTTTCGGCGCCATCAGCGCATGATCATACGGCCGCCGGTGAACGTGTTGCGGCGCTCGAACAAGAGTTGCATGACGCCCGGCAGGAGGCACAGGATGCCCGGGCAGAGCTTAACCGGTGGAGCATGAAAATTCAGGCGATACTCCAGCAGATCGAGCTGAACCGTGCCCGGCTGGCCGAGTCGAACGAACAGCAGTCCCAGCGCGTGCTTGAACTGCGCCACCGGCTTGAAGATCTGGCCGGAGAAGGCGAAACGGATCCTATTCAACAGCAGCTCGAGGAGGTCGCCGAAGCGGCCGCCCAACCTGCCGCACAGGACCAGGAGCGCTTGCAGAAGCTGTACGCCCAGCTCCACCAGGCCGCGGAAGCCATTCAGGATCTCAGCGAAAAAATCGACGATGCATCGCCCGGCGAATCTCAACACCGGCCGTGGTACACCGGCCCGTTCCCGTTAAAGCCGCCTGAAAAACAGAAACCGCCTGAAAAACAGAAGCCGACCGAAAAACAGAAGCCGACCGAAAAACAACCAGACGTTGGATTATGACCGAACATCAAGAACCTGTCCCAGATTTCGAGCAGCGTGTCCTGGAGCTTTTTGAAACCATCCACCCGCTTGACCGGATATCGCGCGCGGGCTATGTGGTGCGCGGCGTGGCGCATCCCGAATCGGTCGCCGCGCACAGCCATTTCGTGTCGGTGCTCGCCCTGCTGTTTCTCGAACAGTACCCGGGCGAGTACGATCCGGACGCGGTGCTGGCCATGGCCCTCATCCACGACTTGTCCGAGGCGCGCCTGATGGATATACCCATGCCGTACGCCGACGCCTATCTCAAAGATGCGAAAGACCACGCAGAACAGGCTATCGTCGAAGAGTTGTTTCGCCGGTTCCCTCCAAAATTCGCCCGGCTTCACCAGGACTTTCTGGACGCCCGAAGCCCCGAAGCACGGCTGGTGCGTGCCCTCGACAAGGTCCAGATGATGCTGAAAGTCCTGTACTACGACCGCGAACGGCTGGGTTACCTGGAAGAGTTCTGGAATTCCGCGGCCAACTTCCGGGATTACGGGATAAAACATGTGTCGGACCTTTTCGACGCCATCTGCGCAAAGGCCGGACGGAAAAGGCCCGAAAAAACGGCCGGCAGTTGACAGTTGGCCGCGAGTTTTCAACAACGGAGAATGAGAAATGCACATTGTACATGTTCACATCGAGGTGAAACCCGAGCACGTCGAAGAGTTTATCAAGGCCACCATCGACAATGCTTCAAATAGCGTGCAGGAACCGGGGATCGCGCGGTTCGACGTCATTCAGCAAACCGAGGAGCCTGAGAAGTTCACGCTTGTCGAGGTATACCACTCGCCGGACGACGTCCCAAAACACAAACAGACCGAACACTACAACCGGTGGATCAAGAACGTCGAACATATGTTCGCCGGGGAGCGAACGCGCACGTTCTACAGGAACGTCTACCCCGAAAACAACGGCTGGTAATCGGACCCGACGACCGACCGTCCCCGGTCGGCGCAATCCCGGCGGTATCATCAGAGGCTCCGGGTGAGCCATTTAACGCCCAAGCTAGACCTGTCACCACGAGCCCTCCACCGCCTCCCGCGGCAATTCCCGAAAAAAACGAAGCGTTCGGTGACGGGAGCGCTCCCGCGCGACCGGGCGGTGAAGGTGGCGGTGGTTTACCGGGCGTTTCTTAGCAGCCCTCCACCGCCTCCGGCAGCGATTCGCAAAAGAAACAGGATTTCTTTCTGCACACCAAACTGCCGGGTTTAGGCCTGAAGGGCCGGCAACATGATAGCCTGGGGCATCGCCCCAGGTGGCGGGACTACCCCCTACGAACGGCCCTGAAGGGGCCCCACAGAAGCGATGCACTCGCGTCCTTAGCACTTCCGAAGCCCCCGGTGGGCTCGCGCTCCCGCGCAACCGGCCTGCGGCGGCTGGGTGGGCGGCGCGTTTACATTTCCTCGATCTGCCGTTGTTCCAGGGCCCGGATGCGGTCCCGGTACTGGGCGGCTTTTTCGAATTCCATTTTCGATGCGGCTTCGCGCATTTGTTTTTTCAGCTTGGCGATGGTTTTTTCGAGCTGGAACTTCGGAATGTACAAATCTTCGTCTTCAGCGGCAAGCGGAACGGTGACGTAATCGCGTTCGTAGATGGTTTCAAGCAGGTTGGCGATTTCTTTCTGCACGGACCTCGGGGTGATTTTGTGCTGCTTGTTGTATTCGAGCTGTTTCTCGCGGCGGCGGTTGGTTTCGGCGAGCGCGCGCTGCATCGAGCCCGTTTCGCGGTCGGCGTACATCACGACGCGGCCGGCAATGTTTCGCGCGGCGCGGCCGCAGGTCTGGATGAGGCTGGTTTCCGAGCGCAGGTAGCCTTCCTTGTCGGCGTCGAGAATGGCGACGAGCGCCACCTCCGGTATGTCCAACCCTTCTCGCAGGAGGTTGATGCCGACGAGCACGTCGAACTCGCCTTTGCGCAATGCGCGGACGAGCTCGATGCGTTCAAGCGTCTGCACGTCGGCGTGCATGTACCTGACGCGGATCCCGAGGTCGCCGTAATATTCGGTGAGGTCTTCGGCCATGCGCTTTGTGAGGGTGGTGACGAGCACGCGCTCGCCCTTTTTGACGCAGTTGCGAATCTCGTCCAGGAGGTCGTCGACCTGGTCGGTAGCCGGCTTGATTTCAACCGCCGGGTCGACGAGGCCCGTCGGCCGCACCACCTGTTCGACGATAAGGCCGCCGCTCTTGCGCAACTCGTATTCGGCGGGTGTCGCGCTGACGTAGACGGCCTGGCTGACGCGCTCATCGAACTCCTCGAACGTCAGGGGCCGGTTGTCGCGCGCCGACGGAAGCCGGAAGCCGTAGTCGACAAGCTTGTCTTTGCGCGACCGGTCGCCCCGGAACATGGCGCCGATCTGCGGCACCGACATATGGCTTTCGTCGATGACGACGAGCTTGTCGTCGGGAAAGTAATCCAGCAGGGTGAACGGGGGCTCGCCCGGCGCGCGGCCGTCGAGGTGGCGCGAGTAATTTTCGATGCCGCTGCAATATCCGAGCTCGCGCATCATCTCCATGTCGAACCGGGTCCGCTGATCGAGCCGTTGTTCTTCGAGCAGTTTTTTCTGCGCACGCAACTCGGCCAGGCGCTGTTCAAGCTCGATCTCGATGTTCTCAATCGCCCGCTCGATGTTATCGGCGGTGGTGGCGTAATGCGAGCCGGGGTAGATCGAGGCGCGCCGCAGCCGGCGGTTGGTAATGCTTCGCAACGGGTCGATTTCCGTGATCGACTCGACTTCATCGCCGAAATACTCGACCCGTATCGCGAGGTCGCCCTCGTAGGCGGGGAAGATGTCCACGATATCGCCGCGAACGCGGAACGTCCCGCGGTGGAAGTCGACGTCGTTGCGGGTGTACTGCATTACGACGAGCTCGCGGATAAGCTGTTCGCGCGGCACGAGGGTCGAACCTTCCTCGAGCCCGACGTGCAACTGGCGGTAAACGTCGGGCGAGCCGATCCCGTAGATGCACGACACGCTCGCCACGATCAGGCAGTCGCGCCGGGTAAGCAGGGCGCGGGTTGCCGAGTGGCGCATCTTGTCGATCTCGTCGTTGATCGAGGCGTCTTTCTCGATGTAGGTATCGGTGCTGGGCACGTATGCCTCGGGCTGGTAATAATCGTAATAGCTGACGAAATACTCGATCGCGTTGTTGGGGAACAGCGATTTGAACTCGCCGTAGAGTTGCGCGGCGAGGATCTTGTTGTGGGCGATTACGAGCGTGGGCCGGTTGATTCGCTCGACCACGTTCGCGACCGTGAACGTCTTGCCGGAACCGGTGACGCCGAGCAGGACCTGGTGGCCGAGGCCTTCTTCGAGCCCGTTTACAAGCTCTTCGATGGCGCGGGGTTGATCGCCCGCGGGTTGGAAAGGGCTGACAAGCTGAAATTTCCCCGGAAGGGGCGGCGAACTAATGTGCATCAGGCATTTCCCGTACAAAGACGGTCGAGATATCCCGGACACCGGCGACGGTTCGGATCGTGCGCGATATGTGGTCGATGTTTGTTTTGTCCGTGGTGTTGAACACGAACTCGAACGAGCTTTGGCCGTTTTCCCCGGGCTGGTAATGCGCCCGGATGATATCGACGATCAACGGCCGGATCGATTCGGTGAGGTCGGCCAGGATGTTCGGCCGGGCGTTCGTCGAGACGCGGATGCCGATCTGGAAGAACCCCTCGCCGTCCCACGAAGCCTTGACGATGCGGCGGGCGTCGCGGTTGACGCCGGAGAAATGGCGGCAATCCGCGCGGTGTATCGTGATGCCGGTGTTTTTCCGGATGTACCCGACCAGCGCGTGGCCCGGCATGGGGTTGCAACATTTGGCGAACTGGACGGCCATGTGTTTCTGCCCCTGCACCCGGATGAGCTTGCTGCGGGTCGCGTCGTCCACGACGCGGACCTGGGATTTGGGAACGGGCGCCGGCCGCGCAGCGGTCTGTTTGGCCTTTTCGGGCTTATCCTGTTCGGCGGGCTCCATCATGCCGAGTTCGCGGAGTTTCTGCCGGATCTTTGCGCGGCCACGGGAAGACACGACGATGTCCAGCCATCCGACGTGGGGCGTCTGGTTCTTCGAGGTGAGGATTTCGACACGGTCACCCGTCTGAAGGTTGTAACTCAGCGGAACGAGCCGGCCGTTGACGCGCGAGCCGATGCAATGGTTGCCCACGTCGGAGTGGATCGTGTAGGCGAAATCCAGGGGCGTCGCGCCCGCCGGCAGCTCTTTTACCTCGCCCTTGGGCGTAAACACGAAAATCTCGTTCATCTGCACGTCGCGCATCACCCCGTCGATGAACTCGTCGGCCGACCGGGTGTCTTGCAGCGACTCGTACATCTGGCGAAGCCATTTCAGCCGCTCTTCAAGGTTTCGGTCGCTGCGCTGGACGTCGCCTTCCTTGTAAACCCAGTGGGCGGCGATGCCGACCTGGGCGGTCTCGTCCATTTCGTGGGTTCGGATCTGAATTTCCAGCGGGCGGCCGTTCTCGCACATCACGGTGGTGTGGATCGACTGGTAGCCGTTGGCTTTGGGAATGGGTATGTAGTCCTTGAACCGGTTGGGGAACGGTTTCCAGAGTTGGTGGACGATCCCGAGGGCCTTGTAGCAGTCGGCATCGGTTTCGGTGATGATACGCACGGCCTGGACGTCCATCACGTCGTCGAAATCCTTGCCCTGGAGCATCATCTTACGGTAAATGCTGTAGAGGTGCTTTGGGCGGCCGATGACTTCGGCCGGAATGGCCTCGCTATGGAGGCGGTTGTTCAAGAAGCCGAGAATGTCGCTCAGCCACGCCTCGCGCTCGCGCCGTTTCATCGACACGCGCGACGCGATGGATCGGTACTCGGACGGGTTGAGCCGGTGGAACGCCTGGTCTTCGAGCTCCCATTTCCACCGGGCGATACCGAGCCGGTGCGCAAGCGGCGCGTAAATGTCGAGGGTCTCCTGTGAAATGCGCTCGATCTTTTTCGGCGGAAGGTATTCAATCGTACGCATGTTATGCAGGCGGTCGGCCAGCTTGATGAGGATGACGCGAACGTCGCGGACCGTGGCGATGAGCATTTTGCGCAGGCTGGCGGCCTGTTTTTCGGCGCGGCTCTGGCCGGCGGAGGCCATGTAAAGCGAGCCGATCTTGGTCACGCCGTCCACGAGCGAGACGATCTCGGGGTTGAAGTACTTTTCAAGCTCCGCCCGCGTGACGAGCGTGTCTTCGAGCACGTCGTGCAGGAGGCCCGCGGCGATGGTCGTGAGGTCAAGCTTCAATCCCGCGAGGATCCGCGCAACGGCCAGGCTGTGCGCCACGAAAGGCTCGCCGGAAAGGCGTTTCTGGCCGCGGTGGGCATGATCGGCCACGCGATAGGCCTGGCGCACAAGCTCAAGGCTGTTCAGAAACTCGTAGTCGTCGGGCGGATGCTGTTTCCGAAGCAACTTGAGAAGTCTGGCGAATTCCGTTCTCATGATGATTAAGTTAAAACCGCGGGTGGCGGCGTAAAATGGTTTTCCGGCGGCAAAGACCGGCTGATACGCAGTATTCTACCATTTTTTCAGCGGGCCCTGTTAGCTGGAGGCGTCAACAAAGGAGTTCAGGAAACCACCATGAGCAGCTTCAAATCGATTGCGGCATATTACGAGGTGCTTTCAGACAGCGCCGCCCGGCTCGAACGGGAGGGCCCGCTGCTTTCGGGACTGCTGCGGCGCGCCCCGGGCAAACGCGTGTGCGACATCGCCTGCGGGACCGGCCTGCACGCGGAGTATCTCGCCGGGCTTGGCGCCGACGTGCTTGCGCTCGATGCGAGCGCCGAAATGATCCGCCACGCCCAGGCCCGCCGGCCGCACAAAAACATCCACTACGGGGCCGCCGACATGCGCAACCTGCCCGGGTTCGAAGCGGACCTCGTGCTATGCCTGGGCAACAGCCTGAACCTGCTGGCCACCGTCGAAGAAGCGAGACCCGTTGTGTTTGAAGTGAGCAAGCGCCTGGCGCCGGGCGGGCTTTTCTGCGTGCAGGTGGTTAACAACGAGGCCGAAAGCGCGAAAAAACCGCGGCATCGGGTGCAGCGCACGGAAACCGAAGATGGGGTGGTCGTGGCGGTAAAAAGCCTCGTGCCCGAGGGGGAGAGAACCCTGTTGAGCCTGAATTTCTTTCACGGGTGGCAGGGTGTCTGGGAAGAGGTCTCGGAGACGGCGGTTCTTCTGCACCTGGGTTTGGAGGATCTGAAAGGCGCGGCTTCAAACGCGGGCTTGGCGCCGTGGGAAGCCTACGGGGCCTACGATGGGGCGCCTTACGAGGCTGAGAAATCGCCGGACTTGATCCTGGTGATGATACGGCGGTAGCGGGGGGCCTCCTGCTAATAACGCTGGGCCGTCGTAGGTCCGAACTCCGATTCGGACCATCCAGCCCCCGGCCCACCCTGCACGGACTATCCTTCACCGTGCGCCAAACCTTGGCGTCGGGCCTTTTCAGGTCGGTTTTTTGATGCCCGTCATGGAGAAGATGGTGCGTTTCATTTTTCTTGCGAGCAGCCACCATTTTTGTGGCTGCGGCTGGAACTGGAGGTGGCGCGGTCCGAGGTCGATGCATTTGTCGAACTCTTCGCGGGACATTTTGATGTTATTCAGGAAGCCCTCGAGGACCTGTTTGGGACATTCTTCTTCGGGATTCTGTTGAAGCCGGACTTGGGCTTCCTGGCGCGACATCAGGCCGGCCATGACGAGCCTGGCGAGTGTGAGCCGCCTGATCTCGAGGCCGGGAAACCTGCGGTTGTGCACGTAGGTGGTCACGGCGTGTATGGCGCAGTCGGAATGCTCCTGCTGTCCGGCGGGCACCTGCCAACCGAGCTCTTCCTGAATGGTCTTGTAGACGCGGTCGTAGTTCCAGTCGACGTAGTCGGGCAGGTTGACCCACGCGCAGACGCGGATGCGGCGTTGCGCGCCCCACCAGAAGAGATGGTTGCCCACGCGGCGTTTGATCGAGCCGTCGTAGAGCAGCCGGCGGCTGGACTGCTCCACCGCCTCGCCTTCGATGACTTTTTTGATGTACGGGACGGGCCCGGGCTGGAACATGGCGGGGGTCAGGGGGAGTTCGGTCCGGGCGGAGGAACCGCCGAACACGAGGGGAATATCGTAGGAATCGGCGATCAAGTCGGTGGCCATGCCGATGGCGCGGAGGCACACGGAACAGAAGTAGCCGGTTTTCCGCATGAACAGGCCGAATAGTTCGTTAACGAGGTTGGGATCGAGCCGGTAGTAGATGTGCTCGACGCCGAGGATGCGGCATGCGCGGTCAATGTTAACGCGGGCGTGGGGAGTGAGGTAGCCGTTGTCCAGGGTAAACGAGAGGCATTTCATGTCAAGCTTTTTCACCGTGTAATACAACACGTACATCGAGTCTTTCCCGCCGGACAGCGGCACGAGCACGTCGAATTCCTTGTTTTTTCGGCGGGCGTCCTCGCAGAGTTGGCGAAGAAGACGTTCCTTCCCGGCGAGCTGTTCGTCCCAGTTTTTCCATTGAAGCTCGTGCTGGCGGCAGACGGAACAGACGCCTTCTTTGTCGAAGGTGAGGTGGGGGTAGTGTTCGGGGAGGACGCAACGCGTGCACACTCTGCCGGTTGGTGCACGCCTTTCGGCCATTGGGCGGGTTTCCTTTTTGTCTGTTGTCTGAACAAAGGTAACGGGCGGGCTTGCTGCGGAAATTCCGGGGAAGGCGGTCAAAACGTTTGAAACGCGTAGAATGGAAGTAGGGGAAAAGTAGGGACAGCGGAGCTGGTGAAAAACCTCGTTGCCTCATAGAATCAAGGCTGTGGGCACGCGGCAAGATGCCGCGTCTACTCTTGCACAACTCTTTGTGGCTAAAGTAGAAGAGGCTTCCAGCCTCTTGCGCGGCACTTTGATTTTCAGACGCTGGCGAACAGTCTCTTGGGCTTTTTCACCAGCTCCACTGTCCCTACTTTTCCCACGTTGACGGCCTTGTTGCGCCACTCCGTTTTCAGTCGTCTTGCACGTTATGAAGGCACCAACGACACTGAGCGGCTTTGTGTCAATCCCACCATGCGTTTTGTCGGGGGGGGAAGTGCAAGGGCGCGTAGCGCAGCTTCGACGAGTCAGATGGGTCGGTTCGAAACGCAGGGATCAAGGAGGGCAAGAACGCCGTGAACTGTACTTTTCAAGACCCCGCAAACGACCTCCAAGAGGATCCGTAACGGAGAATCGACCTTGCAGGTGGCATAAACAATCTATATGATGGACGAAAGCTTGTTCGCAACGGGTGCGAGCAGATCCATATGGGAAATGTCGGATAAAATCATGAGGAATATAATTCTGCGCCCCTCAAGAAAAGCTGTGAAAAAGACTCTGGTGAGATGTTTCGCGCCAGTATTTTTGTTTGGGCTCGTGCTGGGCCTGTGCCTGCCGGCATCGGCACAACAGGCTTTAAAGGAAACGATGGATGACATTGTCACGCGTTTCTACGCCAATCTGAGCCCAGAGGAACTCGTTGCGTTAACCCAAGACAAAATCTTGAGCCTCATTACGCCGGAAGAGCGCACGATCCTGGCCACGGAATACTGGTCGTTCGACGTCAACGTGCCGGTGGTCGTGTCGCTCATGCGCAACGAGGCCCAGCCGGTCGTGCCCTATTGGATCGAGGAAGCCGGCTTTAAAAAGACCGACGGCATCGTCAAAAACAGCCTCCGCACGTATGAAGTCTGGCAGAAAGAATTCGATGCGGGCCACATCGGCTTGGGTATCAACGGGTTCGACCGTCATCTGGCGGCATACTTCGTCTGCGTCGGGCCTCAGGAGCCCGGGGCCGAGGTCAAGATCACCAATGTCCTTCCCGAGAGCACGTCCATTATCGAGATGAACCACGACTCGTGGTACTTGAGCGACTGGAGCAGTCTGCGCACCGCGGAACTGCCCGAGTCCCTGATAGGCCAGCAGTTGTTGACCACGTTTCGCGGCCGCGCCTGGGAAGCCCATTTGGTCGGCGGTTTCCGCACCACGCCTTTCCCTTCGTCGGAAAAGCCGGACCAAGTCCTACTGACCTGGAGCGAGGATCCCAGCACGACGCAGACCATTCAGTGGCGCACCAGCACGGCCGTGGCCAAAGGAGTGGTGCGATATCGGCCGCTCGGCCCGGAATGGACCGAATGGGACGAGACAGTGGCCACCACCGCACCCATGGAAGACCGGCTGCTGATGAACGACCGCTATATTAACCGACACACGGCCGTGTTGCGCGGTTTGAAACCAGCCACCACCTACGTTTACAGCGTAGGATCTCCCGACAATGACAAGTGGAGCTACGAGGCCCGGTTTACCACGGCGCCAGCCCAAGACGCGCCGTTTTCCTTCGTCTTCCTTGGAGACATCCACAACTGGCAGGACGATGGGCAGTTGATCCATGCCGTCGAAGCCCGCGAACCGGAAACGGCGTTCTACCTCATCGCAGGCGACTTGACGAAGACCGGCCTGTTCCGGAACGACTGGGACGAGGTGTTCGAGTACGCCAAGGGCGTGTTCGATCGGAAGCCGGCATTGTGGGCGCTGGGCAATCATGATGAACCGAATGGCCTGGGAGGCTGGATGCCCTTGGCCCTGGCCGAGTTTCCGCATAATGGCCCAGCCGGCGTAGAACCCGAGCGCAACTTCAGCTTTCGGTACGGCAATGCCCTGTTTCTCGTGATGGATGTGGACACGTCGCCCGAGATTCAAGCGGACTGGATGGAGAAAGAACTGGCGCGGACGGACGCCACGTGGAAGATCGCAATGTTCCATTACCCGGCATTTTCCACCGGTGCGGAGACGGGCCGCAACACCGTTTACAGCCGGTGGGCGGATATCTTCGCCCGATATCACCTTGATCTCATGCTGCAAGGGCATGTCCACCTTTATCTCCGCACGAAACCCATGAAGAACGGAAAGATCGTCGAGTCCCCGGCAGACGGCACAGTCTATCTCATCTCAGTGAGCTACCCTGATCGCTACCCCGGTCGCAGTCAAAGACAAGTCCGCAAAACACCTAAATTCGCCGACAAGTTTTACGACAGCAACGGCAGTCCCTGGTACCAGACCATTGACATCGACGGCGACCGCCTTGACTATCGCGCCTACGATGGGAACGGCCAGGTCAGCGACGAGTTCAGCATCGAGAAATAGGGTAGCGGGGATAAAATTCGAACCTAAGACTTAGGGCAATGATCACCTGTGGTTCCCAAAAATTCGTTCTTGTTGGTGGAAAAAGACTTACAACAATTACTCCGTCTGCTGTATACGCGAGTTTGCAGCGCCATTTGTTTTCTTTGCGCTTCATGAAACCTGATCCTCGGGTGTGTGATTGGAGCGTAAATGACAGAATTCATTACGCTGTATACGAGCTTCGTGCAGCGCTTCAGGCGTAGAATCTGGAATGAATGGAAGGGAAAGTTGGGTGTGGCCGCAACGGTTTTACGCGCGTTGGCCGGGTTTGCATATGTCCTGTGGGGCGGGGTACACTTTGGTTTTCAATCTCCGTCTGGAAGGGAAATCTGCTTATGTCTGAGGAAAAACCGGGGCTTAGTTATCGCGACGCCGGGGTGAATATCGATGCGGCGAACCAAGCCGTAAAAGGTTTCCGGGACATCGTCAACAAAACGTTTGACGACAATGTGCTGCAGGATATCGGGAGTTTCGGCGCGATGTACCGGTTCAACCCGGCGGGCATGGAAGAACCGGTGCTCGTATCAAGCGTGGACGGCGTGGGAACGAAGGTGAAAATCGCCTTCATGATGAACCGTCACGACACGGTCGGGATCGACATCGTCTCGCACTGTGTCAACGACATCCTGGTGCAGGGGGCGCGGCCGCTCTTTTTCCTGGATTACATGGCCGCGGGCCGCCTGGACCCGGACGTCGTGGTGCAGGTCATCCGGGGACTCGCAACGGGGTGCCGTTACGCGGGTTGCGCGCTGATTGGCGGTGAAACCGCCGAAATGCCGAGCATTTATAAGGAAGGCGAGTACGATCTCGCCGGAACGATCGTGGGCGTCGTCGACCGCAAGAACATCGTCGACGGATCGGACGTCAAGGACGGCGATGTGATCATCGGCTTCCCTTCGTCGGGCCTGCACACCAACGGCTACAGCCTGGCGCGGAAAGTGGTTTTTGAAATCGCCGGGCTGACCTGCGACGCTCCGCTGCCGGGCACGGACCGGACCATCGGCGAGGAGCTGCTGGAACCGCACAAGACCTATGCGAAGATGATCCAGGTGCTGATGCGCGTGATAACGATAAAGGGGATGGCGCACATCACAGGCGGGGGCATCACCGAGAACCTGCCGCGCGTCATGCCTGAGGACGTACGCGCCGTTATCGATCTCGACGCGTGGAGCGTGCCGCCCATCTTTGCGTTTCTGCACAAAACCGGCGGCATTGCCGACAAGGAAATGCTGCGGACGTTCAACATGGGCATCGGGTATCTAATGATTGTTTCCGAAGAAGACGCGGAAAAGGCCGAGGACGTGCTGACGCAGGCGGGCCAGGAATCGGTGCGCATCGGGCGTTGCGTGAGCGGCAAGAACGGAGTCGAATACAGCGGGAGCGTGAAATATGCCGGCCAGGATTGAGGTCGGCATGAAGTCCGGGCTGCCCGATCCGGCCGGGCAGAGCGTGCGGGCGCAACTGCTCGAGGACCTTAATATCGAGTTGGACAGCGTCCGCGTTATCGACGTGTACACGATCGACGCCGACCTCACGGCCGATCAGCTCGAACGGGTGCGGGCGGAGTTGTTTACCGATCCCATCATCCAGCAGTCGGTGGTGAACAAATCGCTGGCAAGCGAGTACGATTTTATTATCGAGGTGGGGTTTTTGCCGGGAGTGACGGACAACGTCGGCAAGAGTTCCGCCGAGGGTATCGCTGACACGCTGAAACGGCCGATGAAGCCGGGCGAGGCGGTGTATAAGTCCACGCAATACGCAGTCAAAGGCGGCGTGGACCGGCGGGATTGCGAGCGTATCGCGCGCGACGCGCTCGCGAACGAGCTGATCCAGCATTGGGTGGTGAAATCGGCGGAGGAGATGGCGTCGCTGGACGGGGAGCTGCTGCTTGGGCTGCCGATCGTGACCGAAAAAAGCGACCCGGAAGTTGCTGCGATTGGGCTTGAAGTCACCGACGAACAGCTTGTGGCGCTCAGCCGGGAACGGATGCTAGCGCTCGAGCTTCACGAGATGAAGGCGATTCAGGCCTATTACGGGGACGAGGGCGTGCGGGCGCGGCGGGCCGAAATGGGCCTGCCGGGCAACCCTACGGATATCGAGCTGGAAATTCTCGCCCAGACGTGGTCGGAACATTGCAAGCATAAAATTTTCAACGCCGACATCGAGTACGTGGACGAGAACGGCGACACGCGCACGATCAATAGCATTTTCAAAACGTATGTCAAAGCCACAACGGACGAAGTGGCGAAGACAGTCGACTGGCTCGTCAGCGTGTTCCACGACAACGCCGGCATCGTCAAGTTCGACGAGAATTGGAATTTCGCCCTGAAGGCGGAAACCCACAACAGCCCCTCGGCGCTCGACCCTTACGGCGGCGCCATCACGGGCATCGTCGGGGTGAACCGCGACGTGCTTGGCGCGGGGCTGGGTTGCCGGTGCATTCTCAACACGGACGTGTTCTGTTTTGCGTCGCCGTTCCACACGGGCGAAATTCCGCCGCGCCTGTTCCACCCGCGGCGGGTGCTTCGCGGCGTGCACCAGGGCGTGAAGGACGGAGGCAACCAGAGCGGGATTCCCGATGTGAACGGGGCCATCGTATTTCACGAGCGTTTTTTGGGCAAACCCTTGGTGTTCTGCGGCACGGGCGGGATTATTCCGGCCAAAGTTGCCGGAAGGCCCAGCGAGGAGAAAGGCGCGCGCGCCGGGGATCTGGTGGTGATGACGGGCGGCCGGATCGGCAAAGACGGCATCCACGGGGCGACGTTCTCGAGCGAAGAACTGCATGAAGGTTCGCCGGCGACCGCGGTGCAGATCGGCGATCCCATCACGCAGAAGAAAATGGCCGACTTCCTGATCGAAGCGCGCGATTTGGGGCTGTTCAGCGCGATCACCGACGACGGGGCGGGCGGTTTGTCGTCGAGCGTGGGCGAAATGGCGCAGTCGTGCGGCGGGGCGGAAGTGCACCTCGAAAAAGCGCCGCTGAAATATGCGGGCCTGGCGCCATGGGAAATCTTCCTGTCGGAAGCGCAGGAACGTATGACGCTTGCCGTGCCGCCGGAACATGTCGGTGCGTTTCTGGACCTGGCGCGGCGGCGGGAGGTCGAGGCGACGGTGCTCGGCGCGTTCACGGATTCCGGCCGGCTCGAGTGTTTCTATGACGGCAAGAAGATCGCGGCGCTCGATATGGATTTCCTTCACCAGGGCGTGCCGAAGATGCGGCTCCGGGCGGTCTACGCGCCGCCGGCGCTTACGGAAGCGGCTTTGCCGGCCGACGCCGACCTCACGGCCGACCTCAAGGCCGTGCTGGGCGCCCTGAACGTTTGCAGCAAGGAATCGTTCGTCCGGATGTACGACCACGAGGTGCTCGGCCAGAGCGTTCTGAAACAGTTCCAGGGCGCCGAGAACGACGGGCCCGGCGACGCCGGGGTGATCCGGCCGTTGGCGGAGTCAAAACGGGGCATCGCCATCGCCTGCGGCATCTGCCCGAAGTACAGCGACATCGACACGTACCACATGATGGCCTGCGCAATTGACGAAGCCGTGCGAAACATCATTGCCGTGGGCGGAAAACTGGGTGCGATTGCCGGGCTCGATAATTTCTGCTGGCCCGATCCCGTGCAGAGCGAGAAGACGCCGGACGGGGAATTCAAGCTGGCCCAGCTTGTGCGATGTGCGGAGGCGCTGCACGCGTATTGCGTCGCGTATGACATACCTCTTATCAGCGGCAAGGACAGCATGAAGAACGACTATAAGATCGGCGGCACGAAAATCTCGATTCCGCCGACGGTCCTGTTCACGGTGGCCGGCATCATCGAGGATGTCGAGAAGACCGTGTCAATGGATGTGAAACGGCCGGGCGACGTGGTTTACGTTGCAGGCGAAACGAAAAACGAGATGGGCGGCAGCGAGTACCTGGCATTGCAGGACAAGTTGGGCGCGAGCGTGCCGAAAGTAGACGCAAAGGCCGCGCGCGCCCTGTACGTGAAGTTGTCGGCCGCGATGGAACAGGGCATGGTAGCCTCTTGCCACGACTGCTCGGACGGCGGCCTTGGCGCGGCGCTGGCCGAGTCGTCGTTCGCCGGCGGCTTCGGCATGAACCTGGACATTCGAAGTCTGGGCCTCGACAGCGACGTTGCCGCGCTGTTCAGCGAATCGCAGAGCCGGTTCGTCGTAACGGTGCGGGCGGAACAGGCCGGCGCGTTCGAGACGGCAATGGCGGGCGCGCCGCTGACGCGGCTGGGCGAGGTGACCGCGGAACCGGTGTTCAGCGTAACGGGCCGCGGCGGGATGATCGTGAATGCGCCGATAGACGAGCTTAAAGAGGCCTGGCAGCGGCCGTTGAGGTGGTAGACGTGAGTGTTCGCGCAATAGTCCTAACCGGGTTTGGCATCAACTGCGACGTGGAGACCAAGTCGGCGCTCGACCGCGCGGGAGCCGCGGCCGACCGCGTGCATCTCAACGACATAATCGAAAAACCGGCCTTGCTGGACGGCTACAAGATCTTCGCCGTGCCCGGCGGGTTTTCGTTCGGCGACGACGTGGCATCCGGCAGGATCCTCGCCAACCGCCTGCGATACAGGCTCGGCGGCCCGATTAAGAAATTCATCGACGACGGCAAGCTGGCTATCGGGATCTGCAACGGGTTCCAGGTGATGGTCAAGATGGGCATTCTGCCGCTGTTCGACGGCGAGTTCAGGCAGGAAGTAACGCTTACGAACAACGATTCGGCCCGGTTCGAAAACCGGTGGGTCAACCTGGCCGTCACGCCCGACACGCCGTGCGTCTGGCTCAAAGGCATCAGTCAGATCGAGTTGCCTATCCGACACGGCGAAGGCAGATTTATTCCGCGCAACGACGATGTGCTTAAAAAACTGCAATCCAACAAACAGATCGCGATCCGCTATGCCATGCCCGACGGCTCGCCGGCACGCGGCCGGTTTCCACAAAACCCGAACGGGGCGGTGGACGATATTGCGGGCATTTGCGACCCATCCGGCCGCGTTTTCGGCCTGATGCCGCACCCCGAAGCCAACACTTTCGGCGCCAACCACCCGCAGTGGTTTCGACAGGGCGTTTGTGGTGAGGGCGCCGGGCTGGGCGTATTCCGTAACGCAGTAGAATTCTGCAAAAACCGCTAACGCCGTAAAATCTCTGCGATAACTCTTGACATTCAATGAAAAAATGATATACTGGGCGCGTGGGGAGCAGGCAGCTCTGTCGGGGCGGTGGGAATAGTGACAAACGTAAAGGCTGTCTGATCATGATTAACAATCGCATTATGTGCCATGCAAAGATTTACCCAGCCCTTTTGATCTGCGCCGGTTTTCTCTTCTCGGGAATAGCGGCCCAGGCCGAAGACAACACCGTCGGCGCAGGCCCGTGGTATTTTTTCCACGGTAGCACCAACAGTCACCCGAAACTGGAAAAAGCCGACGAGCAAATTGATAGCGAGCTGAACGACGTGTTCCGTCTTCTGGCGCCGGGTTTCGACGACGTGAATACGTTTAGCGATCAAGCGGACAATTTTATGATCTGGGCGCCTTTTATCGGGGTAGGCCGCAAGCTGGGGAACCATTGGGACGTCTTTTTCCAAGTCGGCGGAAGTAAAGGAAAAGTCAGGACCGAGTCCGACGATATCAGCATTCTACTGCTCCCGTGGCACACGGACGTAGAAATAAAGCGGTCAAACATCTTCATCGGCCCAGGCGTGGCCTGGTATCCGTTCGGATTCTCGGAAACCGGGCGAAAAATGAAATGGGCCGAAAAGCTTCAAGCCGCCCGGCCTTATCTGATGACGACCTTGAGCTGGAACCGGCTCACGTTCAAGTCCCACGTGCGCGCCGGCCTCAAGCCGTTCGGCAACTTCGTGCAAAACAAGCTGGAAGATTCATGGCACCCATTCAGCGCGGGGGTAGGCGCGGGGTTCGACATGCCCGTTACGAAAAAAACCACGCTCAGCGTCAACAGCACATACTCCTTCTTCTTCGACTACGGCGAAGATTTCGACGGATACAACATCAGCATCTTCTTCAAACACCCCATCGGCGGCGGCAAACGCTGATAGACCGCTGGACGGTGGACGGTGGTCGCTGGACGGTGGACGGTGGGCCCTGCTTGGTGATTGCTGATTGGTGGATTCTTGCCACAACGCAAAAATCCTCGCCTTCAAGCCGGAAAAATGGTAAAATTAAACGTGATCAACCGCCATACCACCGGCTAAACCACAAGCTTGACCCTCATCTACGTGGGGGCGACCAGGTTTCGACGGGGGTGAGAGAAGCGCGGGTTGCATGCCGAGGTCCCCGGTTGGCCTCGTAAAAAAACCGGGAAAAAAACAATTGCCAACGACGAATTGGCTCTCGCAGCCTAATTAGGCCGCGCGTCTTGCCACCGACCGCCCGCTAGGTGGACAAGGCGACGACAGCGGGTATCGCCCCGGGCTTACGGCGTAAGGCCCCCGGCAAGCGATCAAGCCTTTTGAAAAGCCTTCGGGCTCGAAGAAAGGTCGCCTTCGCCTGGCAGCCCAGGAAACCGAGCCTGACGGGTTCCCCGGCAGCGACTAAAACAAAAGAAAGGCTAAGCATGTAGAAGCCCCCGCAGAAGCACTTCCGGACGCGGGTTCGATTCCCGCCGCCTCCACCATTTTCACACCTTTCACATCCGGACAAATTCCGTCAAATTCCGGACAAATTGAGTCAGAAGACGGACATCCCCAAGAACTTACAGAAACACCCCCTGCCGATCCCCGGACGGAAAACGCTTTACAGCCGTCACGTCCCGGAAGCATAACGAGCATAATATCAGCACAACAGGAGCATAATTTTTTATGCTCAAAATACCCGCCGCCTCCGGATTTGACCACCCTCATCCAGCAGTGGGACCGCCTCCCCGAAAAGGTAAAACAGGCCGTCTTGCTCCTCGTCGATCAGCATAAAGAATAAGCGGTCAAGTGAAGGTGGGACTGACCGGGTTGGCTACGTAGTGCCTATGCCGCGGGCGCAGACGGCGTCGAAAACGGGGCTTCCCGGCAAGAATAGCTGATGGCTTTCGAAATGCTCGTCGAAGACCTCGGGCAGCGCCGTAACCCGCGCCGATTCCTTGATGCCAGGTATCTGGAGCGCATACGTCCCCGGGTCCAGTTGCTTGCATACCACCCCGGGCGGCAGCAGGTCTTGTTTCGCGAGGACCGCGTTCACGTCTTGCGGCAGGTACGGCGGGTCGGGGAAAACGGGCGGCTGCAGGTCGGCCTCGCTGACGGCGTCAATGTCAAACGCGGCGGCTTCGGCCTCGTCTACGATGACGTTGACGTTGGAGACCGCCTCCTGGCGCGCCTGGTCGCGTCCTGCGGCTTCGCTTAGCACGGCCCGCTCAAATTCCTTCGGCAAACGCGAAAGCACAGGCTGCATTTTTCCAACTACGCCCCGGAAAAGGCCGATGCGCTCACTCAGCGCGAAGTAGACATCGACCTCGACCGTGTCGGTGTACCCGAGGTTCACCACCCGCACGGTCTGATATTTCTGGCCGATCCGGTCGATACGGCCGATCCGCTGATCAACCTTCATCGGGTTCCAAGGAAGGTCGTAATTGACCAGCATCCCGCAGGTCTGGAGGTTCAAGCCTTCTCCAGCCGCGTCGGTGCAAATCAAAAGCTTTACCTCACGGTTCCGCACGAGACGCTTAATCTCTTCCTTGGAACAACTCGACCATTTTCCGCTCAAATCCCGGCGCTGGCCCCCGGCGCCGCTGTAACACCCGATTGGCAAGTTCACCCGGTCGCCGACGAAGTCTTTCAGAAACTCCATCGTATCGGCGTATTGGGTAAAAACGATTGCCCCGTCAAACCCGGCGGCCAAACCGTCTTCAAGTTCGGCAATCAGCCGCAACGCCTTGCTGTCCGTTCCGAGCTTTGCAATCGTCTTTAGAAGTTGCTGAATCGATTCCTGTTGTTCAACTTGCAGGGCGACCGCTTCCATCTTCTTTACGTCCTCGGCGGACTTGACCTCGTCTACCTGCTCGTCTTGCGGCAGGTCTTCTTCAACTTCCGCCTCGTCTACCTCGGCCGCGGCGGGAGCGGCCAGCCGTTGAAGTTTCTTTTCGAGTGTTTTCCGCAGCGCATAAAAGCTGCTGGCTACCCGGCGCCTGTACACGGTCATTACGAAACCGACCGCGGTCTTCTTTTCGGCGGGGGCGTTGACGTAGACGGTGCGGATGTAATCTTCGACGGCGTCATACAGGGCGCGTTCGGCGGCAGTCATTTCCACCGGTACGTCGCGCACATCGCGGTCGGCGATTTGTGAAGCAAGTAGTCCTTTCTTGACGTATTCGCGCAGCAAAACCCTCGTGTGGCGCGACATCAGGTGCCGGACAGGACTGCCGGCCCTCAAAACGGCCACCGCCGCCTGGCGTTGCTTCGTCATAAGCCGTTTCAGCGGGATCGCCGTGGACGGTTCACGCAAAGCTTTCAGCACTTTGGCTCGGTCCACGGGCGACAGTTTCATGCCTTTCGCGATTTTTTCGACATCGCCCACGTCGAGCGGGCCGTAAACGGTTTCGGTAACCTGGAAGAGCTTCGCGAGCCGGTGCAAGCCATCTTCGTCCGGATTCGCAGCCAAGGTCTCAAAATAGTCCTTAAACCTATCCTCGGTCCACTCCGGAGGCAGGCCCAAAAGACTCAGCAGGTCCCAGATTTCCACCGGATGCATCTGCATCGGGGTCGCCGTCATAAGCAACAGGGACTCTGTCCTGTCTTTAAGTTTCTTCATCAGGCCCAGCAGACGGTTCGGCCCGCGCTCTTGCGCTGTCCCCGCGCCGCGCCGCCGAGCGTGGTGGGCCTCGTCCAGGACAACCAAATCCCACGGCTCCGCGTCCAGCACCTCACCTTGGCGTTCTTTCCGACGAACCAGGTGGCTTGAAACCAAAACTATCGGCTGTTTCGTCCAGTCCTCTTTTTTCACGTCTTCCTTCAGCGGGCGCTGCCGGAAGTGATGCTCCGGCCAAACGAGACTCTGACCATTGTAAATCGGCACGAGCAGGTTAAACTTCTCGTACATCTCGGCCTGCCATTGGCTCAACAGGGCCTTCGGCACCATGATCAGAATGCGCCGGGCCCGCTCGCTCAGCCACAGGTGCCGCAGAATTAGCCCCGCCTCGATGGTCTTTCCCAGGCCAACCTCTTCCGCAACCAGCAGGCGAAACGGCCACCGCTCCACCATCCGCTTGTAAGCCCGAAGCTGATGCGGCCAAGGTTCGATCGTGCTTGTTTTCACCGCCACCATGACGCCGTCTTCCTGTTTGGCCGCGTCGCGTACGAACCGCCAGAATTCGCCGGCCCCGGGCGCCGGCGCCGCGGGAACGGGTTCCTCCTCCGGCGGGACTGGTTCCTCGATAGCTTCTGGCTCTTCGGGCGGCGCGGGTTCCTCTTCCGGTTGTTCCGGTATCTCAACCATCACTGCCGGATTAAGGAAGCTGTCGTCCTGCGGTAGAAACTGCAGCAGCTCCTTCTTAACGGCCTCGGGTACCTCGATGACCTCCGCGCTCTTGGCCTTGTTCGCCCAAAGCTTTTGAAACTCGTCCTCGGTCTTCTGAACCCGCTGGAGATCCCACTGGCCCCGCCAGGAGCAACTTACGTCGAACGACTCGCAATTTTGTTTCCAGCCGGCGAACGTCTCATTGATGGACCCGCGGAAGGCCAGTTTGTCGCCGGCCGAATCCACCAACAGGCCCGATTTCGCGTGATACAGACCCAAGCCGGCCCTGAACTTCCCCTCCGCGTCCTTTGGGACCGCGACGCGTACGTCGAGATGACCATGGGCGATCATCCACGATAGATAGCCGAGCCGGTCCCGCTCCCAATCTTGGGCGATCATTTTGCGAAAGCGTTCGTGAATGCCTTTTGCAAGAAGGGTTCGGATGGCATAGCCAGCCTCTATCGCGTCGACCTCGTCCTCTTCCAGCGTGCATCCGACGATCAGTTGCATGTACCCGTCGTTGCGGATCAGCGTGTCGAGCCCCCTGGCCGCCAGTATGAGCGCCTCCTTGTTGAAGTAGCCCGTCACCCGCTGATACAACCGGGCGCACCCCAGCGCCGGCAGAAAAAACAGATTGACTAGGTCGCCGTCTTCGTGGCTGTACGACGGTTTCCACTGGAAGTATCGAAGAGCTGAAACTTCACCTGGTCCCCCTGTAGCAGCCAAGAAAACCCCTCCGTTAGTTTGCCCCTCGGAGATAGCTCGTGCTTAATGAGCCAAAGTTAAGACTTCGTCCTCAAACTGAGGTAGCTCTCTCCGTGAAACCGCCCGGACCTTCTTCAGCTCAAGCACCCGCCGAGCATCCTGTTCAGTCTGTGCCCATTTTTCAGATTCATCGCCAAACAGAACAACGATAACCTTTTTATCGTGGTTATGAAATTGGATAAGCTCGCCCTCGTAGGCCAGGACCATAGCTTTGTCAATACCATGGCTGCCTGCCTGCAGCTTCTGGGGCTTCACGAGGTTTTGGGTCCCATTGACATAGGCATAAGGAAACTCTATATCGCGGTGCAAGTCCGGCAAAGTCAGTTTAAGATTACGTTCAATTTTACCCTGAAGACGAGGCTGCTCAAAAATCTGATGAAGCTCCTGAAACTCTCTAACTGGCTGTACCGCATAATGACCTCTTCGTCCATCTACCAATTCTTCAAATAACTCCGTCAGTTGTTTTGCTGGCTCGACCACGCGAATGGAGCGCGGTTCAGTGATCCGGATCCTGTTAGCGCGTGTGCGGATGTAGTTCTCAAGGTCGCCCAGGGACCTGAAATGGTCTTTTTCAATAAGTAGGCGGTCTTTGATGGCCTTCTTTTGGGTGTTGAGGCGAGCTAAATCCAGCTGAAGGTCTTTTCCGAAGAACCTGCGGACTCGATCATTGCCACTAGTAAGGTGAGCGTCGAGGAAATTTAGGTCCGGGCAGAAAAGCAGCACCCCAACGTTAGCGCACTCAGCCCGCGATGCATTCGGGCAATACTGAATGAGACTGTAGTACCCTGTGTGTCCAGCCATTTTTCTGCGACCTCCCATTTTAAGGCGATAATACCCGATTCTTCCGAGTATCAGCAAGTAAACTGTTGACAAAAGTCAATCCGTCAGCAGATTGCCCTGTTTCTCAAAAAAAGGCGACAAGGCATTGTTCAAAATATTCACAATGTAACCGGCACGGCGGACAAGGAATTCCCTGAGGGCGGTTCGCGATGCAGCCTCTAGTCCCCATGCCGAGGGGATTCTGCTTATTATGCCATCCAAAACACGTTTGTCGACGCTCAAAAGCCTATCGAAGGCATAGTCGAGCATGTCCCTCTGCAAGTATCGCTCAAAGGACTTGAACAAGCCGTAGACGCGGTCGTCTTGGACGTTTCCAATGTCGGACACATGGCGGTTCAACTCTGCGCCCTCCTGAAGACAATGGGAAAAGTCCATTGCTATAAGTCGGAATTTGCCTGGTGATGCCCCCTCCTCAGACAGAAACACGTTATCATAATGCAGTCTTTGTTCAAAACCGCAGGAGGAGCATCGGTCCCTGTTTCTGACCCAGGTATCGAACGCTACCAGCTTAGTTATCATTTCTAAATTCTCCACCTTCTCCAGCTCCTTTTGATTGCCGCTCCACGGGGAGCCTTCATGAGCACGGGCCAAAAAAGCTGGGCCAGCCTCGGCGAGACTTTTTCCCCTGCCAAACGGAATATCCACAACCGCATCATGCTCAATGATGGCATATTCAAATGTCGGCAATCCGAACCAAGCTGCAAGTGACGTACCTACGTACTCACGTACTAACGCATGCGGTCCTTCCGGGTTCCCCATCGCCTTCATGTAAGCTTCCCCGGCATCGGTTAAAACCCGCGCCACCTTAGTGCTTGTTTCTGCGGAAGAAAGGTAACGCTCAATTCGGGTGGGCCGCCAAGCCATCATGACCCCCCGTCGATCGCGACCCGGAGTCCGCTGTGACCCCGCTCGTTGACATAGTAGACCGTGTCGGGCTTCAGAGTAGAATTAAACCCACAGGCCGGCGCCTCCGGACAAAGACTCGCTATCTTGGCCGCCAGAGGGCTATCAGGGGCAAAATCGCCTAGTAGGAATTGAGCTTGTTCAGGATCGGAAAGCGGCTCGACTTCACCATCAGCTACAGAATTTTGGCAGTGACGCGAGCCCAGTAGAGCTGGCAGGAATTCTACGGCAAAATCAGGTCGTACCGCCATGAAATAATCGTCGTCGCAAGAGTTCCACAACCATGCAAACACCAGGTGCTTGCATTTCCGCAGGCCCAGGTCTTGCTGGTCGGTTGCGATCAGCTTCGTGCCGCAGTGCGGGCAGAATAAGAACTGGTTGAACCGGACTTCGGGCAGTTTGGCTCGTTTTGGCATCGGTCTCTAGGCATTCTCCAGGGTCAACTGCTCCGGTGGCGGTACGTCGTCGTCGGTGAAGCATAGCCGGCGGAGTTTTTCGAGGGCGGCGGCGTCGGCGGCGGCGCCGGCTACGGGGCCGGCGGAGCTGGTGGCCAGCGCGGGCGCCGGCAGGACGTTCAGAATCGTCTCTAAGGCCGTTTTGAACACTGGGTCGGCCAGAACCTCGACTTGTTCCAAAAGCTGCTTAGCGGCCTCCAGATTCTGTTCCCGGACGTTCCGGGCCGCGTGGTGGAGCACGTTCAGCATCACTGTCGGGCGCACCGCCCCCAGCGAGCCTTTCTGGGCCCGGAGCGCGCTGTCCCACAAAATGACGTTCCCGCCCTTCAGTTCGAGCACCTTGTTCCGCAAATCCCCGTCGAAACTCACCCCCACCACCCGCGCCAGCTTCAGCGCCTCGTCGGCCGGAAACTGCGGCGACTGGAACGCATCCCACGCCAGCACGTAAAACTCCGTCACCGGGTCCAGGTGGACCTGCCGTTTCACCCGGGTAAGCTGGTCCAGCCGCCATTCTTTCACCGCCACCCTGGCCGCGTTCAACGCGTCTTCGGGCCGGACCGCGTACGGGTCCCAATCCTCGTCTTCAAGCATCTGGAGTTGGGCCCCCTTGGCCGGCTCCGGCTTTTGCATGGCCCGACCGCGCTGCATCGGCCAGTGCTCCGAGAACACCTCCAGTGCCGGCCCGAAACACGACAGGTACAGGTCCACGCCACGGATGCCGTTGTCCTGGAAGTACTTGACCCGCTCGCGCACCACCGCCACGACTTTGGGTTCCACCTCTTCCCAGTATGTCACCGCCCCCGCCTCGACCGGTTTCTGCCGTGGCCGGCACACCAGGAAAATCGTGCTTTTCGCCGCGTTCTTGTCTTTGATATGCAGGCTGCCCTCGGCCTCGGTGTTGATCGGCCAGCTTGCCGTGATCTCGAACCCGGCGTCCACCAACCCTTTCGACAGCGCGTCCCACGCCCCCGTCGCCTTGTGCGTGAACATCAGCACCATCAGGCCTTCCGGCTTCAACACCCGCCGGCACTCCGCGAAAATCGACTGCATCCGCTCCTGGTAATCGCGCGACGCCCGCTTTTTCGCGCCCCCGCTCCCCTTGACGGCCGAGAAATCCTTGAACTTCGCCGTGTTTGCCACCGCCTCGTGGTCCTTGTCCGTCAGGTAGCTCATGAAGTGCTCGGGATAAAGGAGTCCCGCCGTCCGTTTCAGCCAGACATAGAAAAAGTCGGCGAGTTCGGCATACATCACGTTGTCGTAATACGGCGGGTCCATCACGATCGCATCGACCGAAGCGTCGGCGACATCGTTCAGCGCGTCGCCAGACGCGCACGTGATAACTGGGTCCGGGATGTTGGTATGGGCACCCATCGCGCCGGCTAATAAGCCTTCCTCGTCTGAAACAGCGTCCCCACCGCAAAGTTCTATCAATTCCTTCATCGACTTGCCCGTCTGTTCGACCGCCCAATCGTAGCCAAGGCCGGTGACGGTCGGCGCCATTTCAGCATAGCTCCACTTAAAAGAAAAGTCATGCCGGTCAAAAACGCCCGCCACCACCTCTCGATTAGCGTGCCACCGCACCATCCTTGCGTTGTAATTCAAAATTTTGTCTTGGGCAAGAGACAGGTAGCACAAGGACGCCTTATCCAATTCAGGCATGGAAGGGCCGCCAAGTTCTTCAAATAAATCATGGAACATCTCGACGCTCGTGCAGTGGCCATACAACTGCCGTGGGGAAAACAGGTCGTTGTGCTGAAGCATGCCGTAATTGGCCGAACGATCTGCCGGCCCTACATACCGCTCCTCATCCGGCAGGATGCCGCGGGCCTCCCATTCTGGGCGTTTCGCGTCCAGCGCTGCCTGGACCTGTTCGCGTACGTCGTCCTCGGGCCGCGGCGCGCGAAAGCCGCGGACCTTCTTAATCTTCGGCCGGCCGTCTTTCGTGTGGCCGGTGATCTGCTGTTCCTTATATACGACGCAATACAACTGCTCGCCCATCTGGCCCGACTGCGCCTGGGCCTTAATCTCATCCCCATCGATCACGCGGCCGCAGTCCGGAAACGGGCACGTCCCATTGCCCCCCGCCACCGTCCCCGCCGACTGGTCTTTCAGCTTCTTCACGACCTCGAACTCGACCACGCGTTCCCCGCCATCCACGCGCGGCACCAGCCGGACCCCCGTCCCCTTATTGTCCAGCCGCCAGTTCGGGCTCAACGGCACAATCCCGCCGCAATAAGGACACTTCACCGTCCGCGCCCAAAGATAGCCATCGGGAATGTTGTCGAGGGGCTTCAGCTTCAACTGCTTTTCCAGCTTGGTCGGTTCCCGGTTCGGCTCGTCAGGAAAGAATGGGCGAAGACGCTCCACGCAACGCTCCACGAACTCCTGCCCAAGCTCCTGGTACCGCTTCAGCAGGGGGTGACCATGTTTTGCCGGAAACGTCACCGTCGCCTGCAACACCAACCACGCCACCGGGTTCAGGTCGTTGCCGAGCGCGCCACACCCCAGGCGCAACGCCTCAAACGGAATACTCCCGCCGCCCGCGGTCGGATCCAGAATCACCGGCACATGGGCATTCCCCGTCTGTTTCTTCACCCACGCATGATCTTTTTCGGAAGGCGTATAACTGAATGCCCGCGGATAACCGTACGCCTCCTTGCCCAGCCGGACCCCGTCAATCGTGGCCTGCGCGATCCGCTTCTTTGCCGCGACGGGGTCGCCATGGATGCCCAGCACGTGGAGAAACTTCTTATGGTCCGCCGACGCCGGCAACAACGCCCCCAAAATGGCCGCCCGCGACGCCACCAACGGCCGCCGCGCCCACCACACATGCAACCGGTTCGGCGCCGGAAACGGCGTCATCGGCGTCCGCTCCCGCACCGACTCAATCCCGATCTCCGCAATCGGCATCCAATCCTCAATCAACCGCCGGTCAGCCATGCGCTTCACCCTTGACCTTTTTTCGATTTGCCAGATAACATATTCAACATGTCTCCATAAGTCTCCCCCTGGAAACCAGCGGCAATCACAAGCAATCCCCCAGTGAAGACAACGGCAACTATCCATTCGACCGCCAGGACCTGCCAGTCGATATGTACGGAAGTTACAAAACCTCTACCCGACCCGCCCGAGCCGGTGGAAAAGGAAAAATCATAAAGAAGCCCTTTGGGAGGGGCATACAACGGCGCGAAGCTCAGCCGAATTTCTGCGTCAGTCACCTTAGGTCGCTGCACGCTGACCGTTCCCTTCCACGGCGGATAGGCGCCCATCACAAGAAAAACCAGTATGCCGCCGGCAACAATCCACCTTTGTAGAGCGTTCACATGTCACCTCCCGCATACGTATCAACCCCGCACTCCCGCTCCCGGATGCTTTCCTCGCCCGACTCCGCGCCCGGCATCCAATCCTCAATCAACCGCCGGTCAGCCATAGCCTACCTCTTGTCGTGCTCTAGACTCTTGTGTCACTCAGAAGACGGGCTTACTAACCCCCCCAAAGTACACTTGATTGTCTGAGAATTTCACATTGCCGGAGACTACGCCCGACCCTACAACGTCACCCTCATAGAAAAGCGTCTTGTAATTGCCGACTTCATCGCGCTTGGTGGGCTTACCCAAAATCGCGGTCACCTGAGATTCAGACATGCCCTGCTTGATCTTGTCCCAGTTGCCGGATGCCTTCCAGGGCGCCCCGGAGGCTTCGCCTGTTTTTATCGCGTTGGGGTTGCGGCTGTAGCCGGCTTCAACGGTACCGCCTCTCATTGCTGACACTGCCTGTTCCAACGCCGTAATCCGCTTATCCTGCTCGGCAACGACCCGCTTGAGCAGAGTGATTTCTACGGCGGCGTCATCCAGCGTCATGTCCGCTGCGCGCACCAGCGACGGGACTATGGCCGCAAGCCCTACCGCAAAAGCCGCCGCCAACGCGACGGCGGTCGATGACTTAAACAACCTTCTCATTATCATTCCCTCCGTTCCAATCCCCAGTTTCCACCTTAGTCCGGCGGCATCACCGCCTCAAACGGTAACGTGGCCCGGATTGTGGCCTTTAGATCATCAGCCGCCTTCTGTGGATTGTCCGGCGACCACAAAACCGTGTGAAAATGGCTGGTGTCAAAATGCGTCTTGTGTTCGTCAAAATAGGCCTTGGAGCACGTATAGATAACCGGCTTCTCCAAACCTTCGGCGAACCCAGCCTCCCAGTATGCCCCGTTGTTACCGTCAGTCAGGTCGGCGATCAGGAACCGGCTTAGACGGATTTCCACCCTGATCTTGTCATCAATCGATCCCGCACGATGCTCTTCATCAACACGCCGGAGCTTAAACCCCGTCTCATCCACCGCCGGCTTGAAATAATCATCGACAAGTTTGGCGAGGGTCTCGTTTTCAAACGCCATGGCCATAAAGGCCTTTCGGCTCTGCACCCGCCCCTTTTCAATGTCCCGATACCGCCTCCAGCCCTCAAACGTCAGGACGGCCTTCAGAGCAAGACCGCCCACAAATTGGCCCCGAACAAGCCCTTGGTCAATGGCCTCATCGGTAACATATTTGGCATCGTCAGCGTTCAAAGAACCGATTTTCGACTTGAGTTGTACGGCCGGAATCCGAGGTTGCTTTGAAAGATTCCCTTCTTGGACTCTCCCCAGGAACAAGACCAGGTTGTCCAACTGTTCGTCCGGCCCCGGGAGCGCTTGCCCCTTTGCATTCCTGATGTGGACGGTCGTCACCTCGTACCGTTTGTCTTCCGCCTGGTTACGCCAGATCTGATGGCTCAGAAACGCCCGCGCCAGGTCATCAAGGCCGGATGCCATAGCCATGGCCGACCTGGAAATGAAAAAGCGCCCGCAGTTCGGGCAATCGTAACTGTTGCCGTCCCGCGTCCCCGGCCCATCTCGCCAGTCCGTCACAGGCCCCAGGCAAACCGGGCAATCCGTATCCGCCATTTCCCGTCCCTTTTGCGTCAACAGAGTCTACCCCCGGCTCTCTCGGCCCGCCAGTATAAAGCATTATGCCCGGGGTTGCGAATCCGGCCCTCCATGATGTTTGATGGACCAAACACGCTCCAGTATTATGAGCAGTAAACATGGAGGCGCCAATGTCAGACGACGGAAAAGTGGACGCTCACGACCTTGAACAGGCAATTCTTGAGATCTTGAAACAGGGCAAGATTGACTTCTATTTGGGCCGGGGCTTTGGCGGTGACAATACCAACAAGGGCGTCGTGGAGAACATCCAAGAGAAGTATGAAGGCGCAACAGCACCGTCCAAAGCGCGCATTGCCGAGGCAATTTGGGCGCTGGTGAACCGCGGGCTGGTGTACATCGACTTCACGTTCTTTCAGGGTCAGGAAAGGTCGAGCACAGAGTGTCTATGTGAAAAGTGGACAGTTCAGTTAACCGAACGCGGCTGTTATGCCGTCGGCGACACGACAATCAACCCGGATAAGCCGGAAGGATTCCTGGCGGAGTTCATCCGGGGCGTAACTGGAAACGTGCCGGACGTGGTCCAGATGTATGTGAAGGAGGCGCTAAAAACCTACAACGACCAATCCTACCTGGCATGCGCCGTTATGCTTGGCGTGGCCGCGGAGGCGGCCTTTTTCGACATGCTGGAGAGTATCTGCAACTGGTTGCCGGCAACCGAAGGCGCGAGACTGCGCGCGGCCGTGGGCAAGCGGGGCACGCCCTACAGCAAACTCCATGAGGACTTTCGCCGGAGGCTGGAAACCCATAAGGGCGATCTTCCGCCGGACTTGGAGGCAGACCTCGACCTGCGAATCAATGCGGTATTGGGCCTAATCCGGGACTACCGCAATGATTCCGGCCATCCCACGGGCAAACGTATGGACCGGGCGACCTGCCACGTAGCTCTCGTCCAGTTCGCTTATGCCATGCAGCGCCTTTTCGCCCTCAAGGACTTTTTCGACAGTCAGAATCAGCTGCCCACATCATAGCTAGTTGCCCACTGATTAGACGCGGCTTGAACGGGGCCGCTTAAAGACCAATTGGCATTCCCTCACGCCCAGCACCCACGCTAACCGCGGACTGGCAGGTTCCCGGCCAGGGTCGATCAGAAGCTTACGGTTGTCAATAGAAAAAGGCATTCTGCCGATAAAATGGGGTGGGAGTTGTGCCACCGTCATATTCCTGGAAACATCGTCTTGAGAAGCCAAAATTCCCGTTGGCGGACGCACAGGCCTTTGCGCAAGCGGGAGTGGTTTCAAGTTGAAGTACCTGCAACTATTGGATAATCTAGGCATGAATAGGCTGAATTTGGTGTTTGAATTAGTGGTTGACATTCAACAGATAAGTATTCATAATATTCCCAATTTCAAGGCAGGCATTCAGCCACACGGCACTAGGGAGCTGACTTATGTGCACAGAAACCGGCGGGGATTTCGCATTTTTCGATAACGCCGACACCAAACTCCATCACCTTCCTGATGTGGCTCAGAAACGTCCCTTGGACGACCAGCGCAAGACGGAAATGAAGAAGCTCCTCTCTGATTATGAGGGAGAGTTGCACCTGCCCGCGGCCCTTTTCGACATCGCGTCCGGCAGCGCCATGGGCTCCGCACAGGACAACATGTGCCTGTGGTGCCGCCTGCTGCGGAACACCGCCGCGGGGAATGAGCGTTGCCGCGCGTGCGATATGGATGCCGTGAGGCATTCTCTTTTGCTCGGTGCGAAGCCGCTGGTCTATAAGTGCCACAGCGGTATTCTGGAGTATGTTCTCCCGATTAAGGTCAATGGCAAGATTGAGTTTGTATTGATTGGTGGGCAATTCAGGACAGCCCGCTGTCTGCGGGGCGCCGATCTTTTGGATGTGGCTTGGGTTCATAACATTGCCGGCTTTGATCCTATTGGCCTGTATGGAAGTCTATTCCTTCTTGACGAATCGTTGATCGACAGACTCTGTAATTTTCTCAAAAAGCAAATCGCTGCTCGTCCCGGTTGGGATGCCGATGTGCCTATGCTTCGTGAACGGCTGCAACAGCGGTTGACGCGGACATACTGTCTGGACGCTGAGTACTCTGTTCACCGCAGTATAAGCGGGTATCAGAAACTCGGGGGCGAATTGAATCCGTGGGAATTCGCTTTCGTGAGTTTCTGCAATCTGAAGCTGAATCATGAGTCTCTTCTTTACTCACGGGTTGCATCTTATACCGACCCTATTCCGCGACCCAAACTTATTTTTGCGCCGCCAGTAAATGGGGCTTCTACAAAATCAGGATTCTGGAAGGGCAGGCAAGACGCTTCGCCTTTGCTACGAGAATACGCAGAAGTCTGCCTCTACCGATGCAAAGATAAGGGATTTGAGGGTTTTACCAAGAAACACTCCAAAGAAGAACTCTGTGTCTTTGTTGATTCCGGTTACAATACCCAATCAACCGACAGTGATGACAACCATAGAGAGTGGAAAGAAGAACGCTACGATTCGATGTTGGAAGGTCTGCTCAAAAGCTTCAAGGCCATAATCTCTAATGGCAAGCCCAAGCTATCCAAGGAGAACAGGCTCGCTACGGCGATCAAGGCAGCCCTTGACGGGCTCCCGGAAGAGAAGGCGCAGCTTCCTGGGAAAAGAGAACTCTTGGCAACTCTGTGTAACGTCCAATGGGAGATCGCGAAGATTTTCGAGGAGGACAAACCTAATAGTACATGGGGAAATTTTCTAGGGTTGTGTTACAGGGTGGATGCAGCCCTCATCGATGCAGAAACTGAAATTCGGGCCAATAATGATATTGCTTATTTACTTAAGCAGCTAAGTAGCATTAAAGAGAGTCTGTTAAGCGTTGCTGAATCATTGCCGAAGGCAGACGACGGTCATCCAGTAATCGAAGTTCGGACAACATAAACATTCACGTGCGGGGACCAATCACATGGCGGAACATCTAATCGACTCCTCTGTTGTCTATTGTTGCGTTTTAGGACAAAATGCAAGCGCGAACACCGTACATCAGCAAAGACGAACGATTAATAACGAGTACGAGATTTCACGTCCGGCACTCAGGGCGGCTATGGTAGATATACTCATAAAAGTCAAACAGATTGTGGAGCAATTGGGCAACTATTTTTCCGATGTAGAAGGGCAAAATGTTGATGCCGTTGGATATTTAAGAAGCAGGATCCATGACCATCACAATCAAAACCTCCATACGTTCATCGAGCGAATGTGGAAGCGCTTTGCCAAGGGTAATTCAGCGACTAGAACGCATATGCATGGGCAGCTTTTCAGTTTGTTTTATGGCTTTCTGTGCGAGGAAATGAACAGACCTACCGGCCGTGACCGGTTAGTCGATGCTATGCTAAAGGAACATAAGGGTCGAATGGGAGGCCCTCTGGAGAAGTGCCCATTAAACAAAGCTCCGTATTTTGAAGACGGATGTCTGAGCAAGGAATTTGAATGTGACCCGTGTAATTGCAGTTTAGAGCGTGCTATTGAATCGGTGGCCGAAGAGTATCAAATCAGTCCCGCCGAACTACGATCTGGTAATTTGACCATGGGGCATTGTCAGGGGGTACTACCGCTGGCACAATTACAGCATGTGGGAAAGGCGAAGAAGCGCCTTTGGACATTTGATAGAGGCGGGGAAATCAACCAAGCAATCGAGAACATGCAAGAGTGGCAGCAGCCAGTTCGAAAAATCATTGCGTGTAACGGTGGACATTCATTATACGTGTATTCTACCTAGAACGTTACAGCCTCTCATTATGCACGTGCCGTGTCTTTCATCGATGAAATAACTTTATCCCAGCTTCACGCTCGAACGCGGCGCAGATTTCGTTTAGCCGGCTCCGAACAAACCGCCGGTAGCCGGTCTTTGCGTCTCTTTCCCACAAGCCGCTGCCGCGCGTGGTGATCAGGTGGCTTTTCATAATTGTCGGCAGCCGTCCGTTCTGGGGAACTTCCTTGAGATAACGGGCGGGGAGGCGGTTGCCGATCATCTGGTTTTCCTCCGCGGTCAGGAGGCAGATGTTGCAGAGGCTGTTGCAGTCTTTTACACTGAACCCGGCCCGCTTAAGCTTGCCGCGCGGGAAAACGTGGTGCTTCTGGTTTTTGTTGGCGCGGGCTGAAATGCTTTCGATGGGGATTCTGTCGCCGTCTTCCAACGACCGGGGCTGCTGGCGCAAGAGCAGGCAGAAGAAAGCATTGGACAGGCTGCCGTGGGTGGTGTATTCGGTTTCCTTGATATCTTGGCGCCGAACCCGGGATTCCAATTGAAAGCGCGCCACTTTTTTCCGGGCAAGCCTTTCAAAAAACTTCAGGTCGCGCAGTATATTTACACGGTGTCCGCGGCCGCTGTATCGTTTGCAGACGGCGCTTGCCCAGAACCATTTGCGGATCTCTCGTTTCTGCCTGGGATTGGGCCTGGCTTTGTTCCAGTAGAAGAACAGGCTGAGAACGACCAGCATATTGTCCGACGGCAAAAAACCGCGGTTGATTACGGAGAAATTGGCGCGCATATAGTCAACGGCTTTCTCGACCGCAGCCCGGAGCCTGGTCCATTCTTTTGTAAAAGACTTCAGGGCCGCCTTGTCCCGCTCGACCTCGCGCTCCAGCTTTCTGATTGCCGCATCAATGACGCGCTCGCCCACGTCCAGCCGTTCACCCCGCATAAAGGCCATGGCCAGGAGCAGGGCGTTGTCTGGAAGGTCCTTGAAGCTGTCGTGCAACGCAGCCTGGGCCTGGCGCGCCAGGTGGCGCATGCCGAATTCGGAGGCGCGGGCAAACGCTTTGTCGGCGGCGCTGACGGGCGTTCCCAGGGAATTTATGCGGATGAAGGCCTCGCGGACTTCCTTGTGGTCGTTGGTACGGATAAAAAGCAGGGGCAGCCTGTATTTCAGGAGTAGCTCGCGACATTTGACCAGCTTGCGCATCTTGTAGGCCGGCAGACTTTGAAAACGCCGCCTCCAGTTCGCGGCGAGGATATCCGAAAGGGAAGCGTATTTGCCGGGAACGGCGCGGCGGTAAGCGAAAAGCACGCCATTGTCGGCCGGTTCGAGAAGAAAGCAGATGTTGGCAAAATTGATCTCTTTGCCGCGCCGAACCTCAACCCGCGCCCCCCGCCTGGCCTGGTACAGAACCGAAATCCGTTGCTGGCCGTCGAGCAGAAACCAGATGTCGCGGTTACTCCCGTCGAATTCGGGCAGGACGTTGATATGCTCACGCAGGTGGTGCCGGTTTTTTCGGTTCGTTTCCCAGATCATCACGGCGCCCACGGGCATTTGCCGGTAGATACTGTCGAGGAACTTGCAGGCCTTCCGGCCGTCCCATACGAACTCGCGCTGGACGGCCGGCACGGCAAACCGCCTGGATTCAAGGTGGTTAAGCAGTTGCGATACTGTGAACTCCCTTAACTCCAAGCGTTTTCTTGCCATACACCCTCCGTTACATGACCATCAGTATCCTTAACGCGGCCAGAACGCGGCGCGGGTTTTTGCGGTGAACAGCCATACCGAGCCAGTAGCCTGCTTCTTCGCGGCTCATTTGGTCGATTCCTTCCGCAACTAGGCGGATCCGTTCGACGTGCGTCATGGGCGCGAGCGTGCGGAACATCAGGGCGAGGTTCAGGGCGGTTTCCTCGTCGAGGTCGAACTCCCGATCTTCCCGTCTTCTCAGGGTGGGCATCTGGATTCCCGCACGTTTCAACCGGCGTAAAACGCGTGTCTCGATGATTTCCAGCGCCCGGCCTTTCAGCGCGGCCGTTCGCTCTTTTTTCAGGAGCCGCGGCGTGGACGGGCTTGGCAACTGCCAAATCTCCAAAGCCAAGTGGCCCTGGCCGAGGCCCACCGCGCGCAGTTGGTACTGAGGCTTACCGTGTTTATCGTTGTCCTGCTGATACTTCAAGGTGCTTTACTCCCCGTCTGCCGCAGCTTGGGCCTCAACATAGGCTTCCGCTCCGCCGTACTTCGTCATCGCCGAAATGAAGTTGCTGGCTACGTCGCGTGTTGTGGCCAGCGGTGTTTGAAACGCCAATCTATAGGTGCCTTCAAAACTGTGGTCGGTGGCTGCCTGAAGCTGCGGCTGCAGGAAAGATTTCACGGCGTTGGATTTGGCCAGGGTGCCGTCAAATTCGACGGAAAAGGACTCGATCCCGTCGCCTTGGATGGTTACGCTGAGCTCGCAGCCGGTGTCGCCCTCTCGGAAGGTTGCCAGCGCCTGATGGGTGCTCCAGGCGCCTTTGTATTCGAAAAACCGCATGGTTACTGAACTGAACGCCTTAATTTTTTGGCCGCGGGCTTTGTCGAACAGGTTAACAAGCGCCTGCCGAAGCGGGCCTTCGGCCGAAAGCGCCGCGGGCGTTGGCGGAACGGGCTCTTTTTTGGGCTGAGGCCCTGGGGCGTGCCCGGGTCCACCACCAGGTTCGGGGCCGGGTTTAGGCTCGGGCCCGGGTTCCGGCTCCGGTTCCGGCTCGGGGCGCGGCCACAGTTTCGCCCCCTTCGCATTTTCCATGGTATGGACGAAGGCATTGGCTGAAATCTGTATGGAAGGGGTTGGGTCACCTTTACCCCAGACCAACTCGTTTTGGCGATAAATAAACACCTGCTGGTCGATCCCAAGCTGGATACACGCCAGCAAGGGGTCGTCGTCGAGCAAGATCGACAGGTTCGGGGCCTTCCGGAACTCGTTTCGCAGTTCCTGGGTATTGATCTGGCCCTTGGTCTTCAGCGGCGTCTGATCGCGCACGTAGGCCGGCGCGTCGGGCTGGTCGCTGCCGGACAGCAGCTTCTTCTGCGCGCGCAACGCGCGTTTTATGTGGAGTTGACCGTTGCCGGGCGAATCGGAAGCGTTCTGCAATTCGATGGTCGTATGGCCGAGCTTCGCCCCGCTGCTGCCGATTGGGACGTTGCTCGGGTAGAAAAGGTGCCGGTAGCACTGCAAAATGGCAACCGCGACGGTCGTGCCGCTTTTTTCGTACTCCTCGTTTACCTTTCGCTGCTGGTAATCGGCCAGATCTTTCATGCGGCTGGACGAACGGATGGCGTCGAGCGCAAGCCGGCGCCGCATGGCAATCTTCATTTCCGAGCGCAGTTTCTTGTCAGCCACCGCGAAAACGACGTTGTTTTGCAGCAGGCGGGTCTCTTCCTTTACGCCCTTGCGCGTCGCCATACGGACCAGGTCTTGCGGCAGTTCAGTCGGGGCTTCATTCAGCGTGTAGGCATCATAATGGAGCACCACGAGATACGGCCGCCCGTCGCCGACATCATCGGGAATCTCATACGGGCCGGCGGGGAAGCACACCAGGGAAAAATCGCCGCTTTTCACGGAGAACAGGTCGCGAATTTTGGAGTTCAGCAGATCCGACAGCTCGCCCGCGTCGACCTCGCGCATCGCGCGGTTAATAATTTGGGTCAGGTTTGGTTCCACGCGTAGCCGCATCGGGGAGCCGGGCCGGTCATCCAGATACAGTGAATCCACCGCAAAATTCTTGCGGGCGGCCTCAACAAACGACGGCTCAATCTCTGGCGAACAAACAGAGTACCGGAGGTGATCGGCGCTGACGCCCTGGGCGCCTTCGCCGAACGCCAGCGTGTTCAGAAAGACCGTGCGGGCGATGTAGCCTGTAACCGGCGCCTGGCCCGGATAATTCTCCTGGTCGAGCCGTTGGGCGGTGGAAGCCTCTTTGCCCTGGGCGGAGGCCACATCGGCTCCCAGGGCCGGTATAAACGCCTGCTGGCCCAAGCGCGTGGTCAGTTCCTGCCGAATCTGTGGGTTCGTGGGGTCGATGTGGTGCGGATGGATAGCGAATGCGTCCTGCGGTTGCTGTTTCCACAAGTGGGCGACCGTCCGGGCCAGAATTCGCAGCATCCCGCGCGTTCGCTGAAACGTCGACAGGCTACTCATTTTTTCGGTCATAACGTTCATCGTCTCAGGATGCAGTGGATAGCCCTTCAGGAACTGGTCGCGTACCTCCGGGCTCGTCGCGTCGGGGCTCAACTGCCCCTTGTTGCGGTTCCAGAGTTGCGCGTAGGCGTCCACGATGGCCGGCGCCTTTTTCAGATCGACCTTCTCAAATAGCCGGCGGCGCAACACCTCGACGGTTTCGTCCTCTTCGGTCGGGTCGAGCTGCAGGAGTTTGCGCGAGACGATACTCTCGGCTTCGGCAAAAGCCTGGACCGCAATCTGATGCTCGACCCTGTATGCGTCGCGCGCCTCCTTGTCTTCGGCCCCGATGGCCAGCGTCATTACGAGCGCCGTTTTGGGCGTAGACGAAACAGCCTTTATCAGGGCTTGGAGGAAAGCGGAAAACTGGTCGGTGGCTTCAGGATACGCGCCGGCCACTTTTCGCAGGTAAACGGAGACTTCGTCGACCAGTATCAGCGTCGGTTCGCCGCCGAAAAGCTCAATAATGGTCTCGGTCCCCGGCGCAAGATGTTTTTCGTCGCCCACGCGCACGCGCTCATACCCTTCACGGCCGGCAAGCCGGTATGCCATCTCGCCCCAAATGCTGCGGGCGTAAAGGCCGTCTTCAAGTTTTAGACCGTTTGCCGGGTCGGCGTTTTCGCCGTCAAGCGCGGCAACGCGCACCTTTCCCTTGGGCAACAGCGCGGGGTCAATGAACTCCTTGACGTTTTTGACCTTCTTCATGCCCCGCACGGCGTGTACCAAGCCGATGAGGGCGTGAGTCTTGCCGCCCCCGTACGCGGTGTCCAGGCGGATGACAGAATTGAGCTCGCCGCCCTTGCCGCTCAGGCGGCGGCAGACGGTCTCCAGCAGCGTCTTAAGGCCGCGGGTAGGGTAGGTATGTGAAAAGAAGCGGTCGGCCTCGGCGTATTCCTCGGTCGCCGTCCCGTTGACCACCGCGGCGAGATCGGCCGCAAACTCCTCGTCCTTTACCCGCCCCTTGAGCACATCCTCCCGCGGCTGACATAAATCGAATATCGTGTTCACGGCGTCTCCCTTTGTGGCGTCCCGTTCCCCACCCCTCCGAGAATGAGTATAGTGTATTCATCTCGAACTCAGTCTTCAACAGGATAAAATCTTGTAGTCCACGGCCCTCAACGTTGACAACAAAAATGTGTGAGGAGTTCAGGTCGTTAATGATTCCTGCAAAGGCTCGTCAGGATGTGAGAATCAGTTGCGCAAATCGAAGCAAGGACTTTTTTCGACAAGTTCAAGCCGCGACTCATCGTGCCGGTGAAGCACCTCCTTCGCCATGCGGCCCGCCGGCGTCTTATACGTCAGATCGAGCGTTTTTGGACCAACACCCCCAAGTCGACCGGCCCACAAACACCCACAGGCAAATTAGGCAGAAAATACTCCGAAGTACGGCCGGAATACCTCCCCCAGTGGCAGGGGATTTGAGTGGGTTTTGTTAACATGTTTTTTGGGTGAAGTTACCCCCATTTTTTGGACAGTGGCTAAGTAAAGATTTGCCGGGTTGAGCCGGCGAATCGCCACGCGGACAATGTCCGAAAAAGGAGTCCAGGAGATGGGACACACGCGGAAGAGATATTCGAAGGATTTTAAGGCGAAGGTGGCGCTGGACGCGGTGCGGGGGCTGTATTCGCTGGGGGAATTGTCGGCGCGCTATAAAGTACACCCGACGCAGATCGCGCAGTTGAAGAAGCAGTTGCTGGAACTGGCGCCGGAGGTGTTCGAGCGGGGGCGGTCAGGGGCGGCGGCGGATGCGGAGACGCTTACCGCGCCGCTGTACCAGGAGATTGGCCGGTTGAAGATGGAGGTGGATTTTTTGCGAAAAAAGCTTTGGGCGCACCCGCGAAGGAGCGTCGGACATGGATCGAGTTTGTGGATTCTCCCGTGTCAGTATCGCGGCAGTGCGCGTTGTTGGAGGTGCCCCGTTCCAGCGCGTATTACGTGCCGAACACCACCGAGTCGGACGAGAACCTGGCGCTGATGCGCCTGATTGACGAGCAATACCTGCGCACGCCCTTTTACGGTTCGCCGCGTATGACCTGGTGGCTCAATCAGCAAGGGCGCCGCGTCAACCACAAGCGCATCGCTCGGCTAATGAGTGTAATGGGCCTACAGGCGACGCTGCCGGGCCCCCACACGAGCGTACCTCATCCGGAGCACACGAAATACCCGTATTTATTGCGTGGAATGAAGATCGGCTGCCCCTGCGAAATGTGGAGCGCGGACATTACCTACGTTCCGATGCGGCGGGGGATTCATGTACCTGGTTGCCGTCATGGACTGGTTCAGCCGCTACGTGCTCGCCTGGGACGTGTCCAACACCATGGAGAGTGGTTTTTGTGTGACGGCTCTCAAAAAGGCGTTGAAACGAGCGCGGCCCGCCATCTTCAACACCGACCAAGGCAGCCAGTTCACCAGCGAAGAATTTACCGGAACTTTGTCTGCGGCGAGCATTCGTATCAGCATGGACGGCCGCGGCCGGGCGCTCGACAACGCCATTCTTGACGGACTCATCCACAACGCCTACACCATCGCCCTGAAAGGAGAATGCATGCGAAAGAAAAAAGCCAAGAACTTGACTGCCCCCGACAGTTTCGGTAAACAAAAAAAAGAGAATTGAACCACCCGCGTCGCTATGCTCCGACCAAGTGGCCCGAATCCTTCGGATTGAGTGGCCCGCTTCACTTGGAACCGGCCGCCTTCCTTCGGATTGCCTGGCCGCAATCCTTCGGACTACCCGGGCGCAATCGTCGGAATGTGCACCCTCGTCGGCTTTTTTTGCTATGCATTACCATCAGCCTTATGTGCCCGCAATTACAGGGCTTGCTCATTTATATACTCTTGGAATAGGATGGGGATAAGGATGGGATTGCTTTATTATCCAGTGACTTTAACTCATTTTAATGCAAATGCTTCCCGACAGCCAGATGTCTGGTAATATTCGGGCCGCTCCGGGTTCTCAGAAATCAGAGATCTAGATGGGCCAACTGGAAACACAGGTATCTAGTGCTAGCGATGCTGCCATAACCATTGTGCGCAGCATTGGTTGGTCCTGCAAAACACTGCTTGAACTACCCTTTGACCCACAATACTGGTGGCGTTCAGAAGAAGATACAGATAACGTAATTTCTTACGATTTTGCCGCAAGGGATACTTTCAAGTATTTGGAACGGCAATTGGATTGCCTTTACCTTCTTTTAGCACCACCTGTCTTACAAATAATCGAGAGTGCCAATCAGAGTACCGTTAGAGATTTTGGCGCGGTAGATTCCGCCGTGAGCCCGCTGATAAGGCCCTGGTTTTGTGAAAAAGTAAATAGCTGGCATGAAAAATGCCTCAAAATTGCCTACGCTTTTTGCCGAATTCCATGTGTAGCAGCAACTGAAATAGGTCGGCCAGATTGGACTTTTGGAGAGACCCCTAAAGAGAACAATCCCGAAGAGTCGATATCCGTTCCTTTTGGGGTCGTGCTGCGGCCACTGCGATTTGGTGAGTTGCCTGAGTACTACGATCAGCTGCGTCAAGAGGTGAAAAGGTACCCCGTGAGTTCTCTTGAGATCATAGCGCATGGTGTAAAAGAAGAATCAAATCGGGCAGTCGCTTCTATCAAGCTAAAAGCCGGTGGAAAGACAAAAAAAGGGCCGGGCCGACCACCCCTGAAAGGGGTAGAACGAAGTCTGGCTTTGGCTATTAAGGAGGCGCACGCGCAAGGGGTAAGCTTCGACGACTGCGTTACGAGATTTCGGAACCGGCTTACTGCAATCTTGCGTAAGAAGAGACAAACCAACCCACGACACTCTTTTGATGACGCCGAGCTGAAAGAGGACGTCCGACGTCTTCACGACGATGCCAGGCACTGGAAGTAAGGGCTTTTTCAGAGCTGAAGGGGAGTCCTGTCAAGGGGGTATTCTTTTTTCCTTATGCATTTCATGCTGCTGTAACGATTTGAATTGCAGCAAGTTGCGCCACGCCTCCATGGAAAAACTACCGTTCCGATTTTTTCCTTCCTAATTCACCCACAAAGTCTGGTTGTCAGTAATTGTTGATTCACCGACTAGGAGAAAATTGGATGGACGAAAAGTTGTTGGACGTGACGGCCGTAGCGGCCCTTTTGAACGTTTCACGACGGACTGTCTGGGTAATGCGTGACAGTGGCCGACTACCTTCTCCCGTCAGGATAAACAGGTGCGTGCGATGGCGGCAATCAGACCTCCTGAAGTGGATTTCGGATGGTTGTCCAAAGTGCCGTTCAACCACCTCAAGATGATATTGACGGAAAAACCCAGGTGAAAAATCAAAAAACAAACGAAAGGAGAAACGATGAATCAGGAATTAAAGACGTACGTTTGGACGCTGCCTGAAGGATGGAAAATTAAGAACTGGTGGGAGAACCTACCGAGGCCAGGTGAGCCGCCCTTTGAGACTGAATTGACGGTTGAGGGTTCGTCCGAAATGGCAAAGTTGACAATTTCTCCCCTCATTGAGGGGGTTTTGCTTTATCGATTTGAGAATGTTGACTGGCCGGTCGGCGAAAAAACCCTCCGGATGGAAATTCGGGCTCAGAAAGTCCATGAGCGAAATTCTGAATGAATATCGGCGGGTTAGCCGACGGCACCCATGCCCTGTGTGCGGCAAGCCCGACTGGTGTCTGGTGAACAGGGATAATCCGGCAGATCCGGCCAGCGCCATCTGTGCGCGTATCGAATCGCCGCATAGGTTTGGGGAAGCCGGCTGGCTCCATGTTTTACGTGATAGCCCGCGCCGCCGACAGCCGCACCAGGGAAAGCTCACTATCACGGTCCCAGATTCGCCTCTTGCGTTCGGAGAACTGGTCACCAAGTTTACGGCGCAGCTGTCGCAAGACCGGCTGCAGCAGCTCTCAGGGAGGTTGGGGCTAGCTGCGTCAAGCCTGCGGCGCCTGCGTGTGGGGTGGGCGACGGCGGCGGAACTTTCCGATTGCGGGACTGTATGCAAAAGTTCGGGCGCCTGGACATTTCCGATGTTGAATGCGGACGGAGACGTCGTCGGGATACGGCTGCGGACCGACTGCGAGTTCAAATACAGCATCCGCGGCGGCCGTCAGGGGCTGTTTGTGCCGGAGGGCATTGCGGGCATCGAGCCTCTTTTGATTGCCGAGGGCCCGTCCGACACGGCGGCGCTGTTGGATTTGGGCTTTGCAGCCGTTGGCCGGCCCAGCTGTAACGGCGGCGGCAGCCTGCTGCGGAAGTATGTCAGCCGGTACGACATCAAGCAAGTGGTGATTGTGGCCGACCGGGATTCCGCAGGGGTGCATGGGGCCGAAAGTCTGCTGGAGATTCTCGTCCCGTTTGTCCTCAGCGCGCGAATCATACTGCCGCCCGAGGGCGTCAAGGATGCCCGGGCATGGAAAAACGGCGGCGCCACGGCCGCGGACGTAACCGCCGCCATCGAGGCGGCTACGCCAAGCGTATGCGAAATAAAGCTAATGGCGAGGAAAAGAAGTGGCGGATACCACGGTTGAAATCGACTACACACGTTCGGGAAAAGGGGGAAAGTGTACGCTGACTGTCACGGCCGGCGGTGGAACGCTCGAGGTTGACAAGCTTGATGTAACGAGCAAAAAGGCCCGGGAAGCGTTTATAGAATCGGTCTGCAAGAAGTTTCCAGGGTTGGTCCGCGACGCGTTGTCCGAACAACTGCTGGACATTGCTAAAAAATGCGCAGGGGACAGTGGTGCAACAGGAACCTCGCAATCAGAAAGTTTGGTGCAGCTATGCAAAGACGTCGAACTCTTCCATCCCCCAGGAGCCTACCATAAAGATGGGTATGCATTATGTCCATGGCAGGATGAAAAAGGGCACTTGACACTTCCAATCCGCTCGTCCATCTTCCGGAGCTGGTTAATAGACCGCTATTTTGAAAAATTTGGTAAACCTTCCGACAAGCAGGCCGTTACGAACGCGATCGAGACCCTGAACAGCCGCGCCGTTATGGGAAAGCGTGAGCACGAGGTATTCACACGACTCGCGTCACGCAAAAGGATCATCTATCTGGATTTGGCTCACGAAGAAGGGAGGGTCGTCAGAATAACCCCAAAAAGATGGTCCGTGATTAAAGCCGCCAACGCGCCTGTGAGATTTGTGCGGACTGATGGCATGCGTCCACTGCCGGTTCCAAAGCCTGGCGGTGACATAAACGAACTAAGGGCCCTCGTGAATCTTTCGGATGATAATTCATGGGTGCTTTTCGTGGCTTGGCTTTTCATGACCCTGAATCCGCACGGCCCGTATCCCATCCTTGTCGTGAACGGCGAACAGGGTAGCGCCAAAACTACTTTATGCAATTTCGCCCGCGGCCTCATAGACCCCAATGTTGCCCCGCTTCGCCGCCTGCCCAAAGAAGACCGCGACCTTATGATTGCGGCAAGCAACGGGCACATCATCGCGTTCGACAATTTATCCGGCATTCCCGGGAGCATTTCCGATGCTCTCTGCATCCTTTCCACGGGCGGGGGCTACGCCACCCGCGCGCTCTACACGGACGCCGAGGAAACCATTTTTAATTTAACGCGGCCGATCATCATCAACGGCATTTCTGATTTTGCCTCACGGTCGGATTTGCTTGATCGCGCCGTTCACCTGACGCTGCCCACTATTAGTGAAAACCAACGGACCGAGCAGTTTAACCTGCAGGAGCGTTTTGAGCAGCTACGCCCCCGGATCCTGGGCGCGCTGCTCACTGCAGCGAGTGGCTCCCTGCGCCGCTGGGACGCGATAAGGTTGTCCGAAAAGCCGCGCATGGCGGATTTCGCGCGGTGGGTTACCGCCGCCGAACCCGAATTGGGATGGCCTGCGGGCTCGTTTGTGCAGACGTTCCTGGAGAGTCGGACGGCAACCGACGGACTAGCTATCGAGTCTTCGCCGGTCGCGAGCGCCGTCGTTGACCTGCTAAATGAGAAGGGTTCGTGGTCTGGCACCGCAACAGAGCTGCTGACGGAACTTAATGAACGGTCCGGCGGGGCTGCGTTTCGGCCTTTAAACTGGCCCAAAACCTCCAAAGGGCTTGGCATATCTTTGCGCCGGTCTATGCCCAATCTGCGCCGCGAAGGATACCTGGTGGAGTTTAAGGGCCCGCAGGGCAAAGAAAATCGGCGGATCATTAAACTCAAAAAGATTGAAAGAGCCCAAAACACAGCGGGCGAATCGTCGGCGAACGATCGGCGACACGTTGGCGATCCTTCGCAACATGATGATACCAAACAACATACAGCTAAGGCGATCGGTGCGATCGGTTCAAAATCTGGAAATGGGGAGGAGATCTGTGTATGGGTGGGCTGAATTTGCTCAAGCAAGCTCGGGAAGCCGGTCTTGAAGTCTACAGGGATGGCAATATCCTGCGCGTCCAAGGGCCACGAAAGCACAAAAAGCTCGCACTCGGACTGATCAAACAAAAAGCCTCTGTTTTTGAGGCCATGAAAAAAGAGCGCGAAACAACCGATCGCACTGATCGCCACGTATCGCCGCTGCAGGCCTACTTGCCAAGACCCGATCTAAACAAGCACTGGCCCGACCTATATCGGCGGGTGCACGACCTGACCTACGAGGACCTGCCGGCTGCGCCGTTCGCCCTCGGTCAGGGTGCGACGGTCCTCGACAAAAAGGCATTTATGACCCGACTCAAAATGGACCTGGCCCAAGGGCCTCACGGGCCCAGAGCTTTGTACGGGGCGTTGCAGGGGGATTGTGAAAAGATTTTGGAGATTGTACAGAGGCGAAGAGAAACGCCGGAGAAAAAGCAGGAGGTACAGTAATGGATGCAGAAGATAACGGAAAGGGCGGAGGAATTGGAGAGAAGCAGCCGGCAAGCGGCCGGCAGCATGGTCTGCTGATTGAGACGCTCGCGCTCCTGCCGCCCATGGCCATCATCGATGAAGCCCGATTGGCCGAGGAGTTCGGCGTTACGTCGCGTACGATCCGCAGGATGGTGTCGCGTTTTGAGCTGCCGCCCCCGATATCTCTGGCCGGACGGTCGGTATGGATCGCGGGCCGCGTGCTGAATCACCTGGATGCCGCGGCCGAGCGGACCCAGCAGCTGGCCGACAAGCAGGCGAAACAGTTGCGCGATCTCGAATGTCGGGACTGAACTTCTGAAGGTGCATTTGACGATGGCGTACGTTTTCCAAACCCATGACAAACTAGGCAAAGCCCATCCGCGGTGGCGCTTCCAATTCACGGACCGGTACGGCAGACGGCGGACCGCTACGGGTACCACGTCCAAAACCGACACCACCCGCCTCGCTACGCGCGTTGAAGCCGAAGAATACGACATCCGAAAAGGCATCCGCACGGCGCCAACGCCGTCCATAAAAGCCCGGAACCGGAGTTTTCGCGAAGTAGCAGACGAGCACATCGCCTGGGGGAAGGCCCAGGGCGGGCGAGGTGGAAGACCATGGAGCGCCACGCACAGCCGGATGCGCATTGCCCAACTGCAATGGTGGCAGAACCGTCTCCATTTGACGAAGCTGGGTGACCTGGAGAACGTTCTGCCGGCGGTCGAAGCCGCTCTTCGCCAACTGAAAGAGTCGGGACGGGCCGGCAAGACGGTTCAGAATTACGCCGAGACCCTCCATGGGTTTTGCCGGTGGTGCTGCAAACGGAAATACCTGGATGAAGATCCGCTGTCCGCCTTGTCGCCTTTCGACAAAAGCCCCGAAACTGAGCGCCGCGCCATGACTTTGAGCGAGATTAACCGGCTGCTTGCCGTCGTGCCGGCAGACCGCCAACTCTTATATCTGACCGCCCTGTGCTCCGGCCTTCGCGCGGGCGAACTGCGAGCCCTGAGTGTCGCCGATTTGGACGTTCAGGGGGGCGGGGTCCACCTCCGGCCTGAATGGACGAAGAACCGAAAGCCGGGATTTCAACCGCTTCCGGCCAGGCTCCTTGCCGGCCTCGCCGATTTTGCCGCGGCCGGAACGGCCCTTAAGCTTTACCGGAGGGCGTACGTGCGGAGAGACGCCCGGCACGGCATCCCGACCCAGCCTCTCCTGTATAGCCCGGCCAACACGGCGCGAGCCTTCAGCCAGGATCTGAAAAAAGCCGGAATTCCAAAACTCACGCAAGCCGGCAAACTCGATTTTCACGCCCTGCGCGTAACCTACGTGACCCGCGCCCTTCAGGCCGGCGCCTACGTCAAAGAAGCCCAGGTCCTTGCCCGCCACTCCGACCCCCGCCTCACCATGAACATCTACGGCAAAACCGCCCCCGAGCGTCTGACCCAAATCGTCGAAACCATCGGCCAGCCATTCCTACGCGACACCAACCTATGCCTCCCATGCCCCATGCAGAAATGATCTCCCACGACGTTTCACGTATATGGCACCGGTTACAGAATGCCGCTGGCACGATATGCGCCACACCTTCGCCTCCAAGCTCGTGATGGCCGGCGTCGACCTCAAGACCGTCTGCAAGCTCCTGGGCCACTCCGAAATCAAAATGACACTCCGCTACGCCCACCTCGCCCCCCAGGTCAAAGCCGCCGCCGTGGAGCGGTTGGTTCAGACCGACAATATCGTTCCCCTCAAGAAACCGGCCGATGATGGTCAGAGTGGAGCAAGTAGTTCTTAAGAACAGCCCACCCGTTTCTCCTCACTCTGATGGCGTCCACTTCGTCCGTGCAACGTCTGGACACCCAGCTGCAATCCACGCTTCAATCTCATGCCGTCTCCAGCGGACCGAACGCCCAATTTTGACTGGTTGAGGAAGACGGCCACTATCCCTCAGCCGCCACACGCTTCTTTGTGCGATTTTCAATTGAGCTGCAACCTCGGATACTGTCAAAAGCTCCACTTCTAAATCCTTTCTTGCTGTGTCCTCCTAATCTTCACCGTTGACATTATCATGAGAGTTTATAGTAGAAAATCATGTTCTTCATCCAATCACTGGAGCTACAGACTGAGCATCAGGTTAAATTTGGCCACCGGAAAACCGCGGGCATTTGGGGCGGGCTGAGAGTCGGGAGCTAAATCCGAAAAAACACAAAAGGCATGAGGCGGTCACCGGAGAGTCTGTATATCGATCTTGAACGCCTCTTGGGAGAATCTTGCGAAAAGCAATTGCCAGCCGTTCTTGTTGGCTTGGTCGATGATTGCAGATTTGGCGGGTTCTTTACAGTTAGCGCCCAAGATGATGCCCCGGATGCATCGAGGATGTAGTTTAAACCGACGCTTTAGACTGGGAAATAGAACCCACCGCACTTCTTCTTCATACTGCCACTCATCTGCCTTGGAAGTGAAGGCGCGAATAATACGCTCGTGGTGAGACAGTTCGTTTTGCAGAAAGCAAAAGTCTTTACAATAAACGACATTCTTCGGGCCAATTGTGGCGGTATTCTTCAGAAGTCGTGTCTTGTTTTTGATTTCCTCGCGAAGCAGATTCAGGTCGTAGGCAATACAGAAGCCGGTGTGAATCGACGCGTAGTTGGACCACATGAGCAGGCTGTTTGCATTACGTGAAAAGGAAAGCATCCCGACGGCCTTGCCATAAGCAACAGTGACGTCGTTAGAAATGCGCGCGCGGACCTGTTCAGTCGCTGGATACTGGTTCAGGTAATTCTGTAGAGCACCGCTCCCATTGGCCGCCGTTTTCTTGATGTCCGTCCATGGGAAATTCAAAGGCAGCCGGCCATCATACGGATCGTTCAACAAGTCGGGACGGGCGAAGTAAATCTCGCAGTCTGTGAGCCACCGGCGGTGGTGCCTATTGCTCCAGGACCTGTATTTATAAAGCTCTCCACTTACCATCTCTGCTCCTTTACAACACTGTCCACATAATAGCGTTATCGGAACAAGCAATTCATCGGTGAGGCTCAATCAGTACATGATTGACTGCCAGGCTATCATTGAAAACGGCGAGGTCATTGGCTGCGGACCATCGGCATCTGGATCCACGGCCCGGGCCCCAACGACATCGAAATCCACTACCTCCCCGGCATCGACGAAACCGAACAGGACGGCTTCTGGGTCATCAACCGGCTCGTCGAACAGGGCATCAAAACCATCCCGCCCGACTTCCTCGAATACCACCGCGATACCCAGTCTCCCTACCACGGCAGCCGCGGGCCGATATTGGAAACGGAAACTGCGGCAGCGTGGATGCTTGCGGACAACTGATTTTAAATGTATGGCCTGAAGTCTGTAAGTCAAGCTGTGGGTCAGATACCAGAGCAGAGGCAGTCATATTCCAGAGTACATGACCTTGAACGTCGGGCTGTCTTCGGGACGACTGGCTCGACGGTCGTAAAGCCTCGTGGTCGAAATGTTTGCGTGGCCAAGCCATTCTTGAACCTTGGCGATGTCGGCCTCGTGCTCGAGGGCGTTGGTCGCGGCGGTGGCGCGTAGCGAGTGGGGCGAGAAATGCTCCGTGTCGATGTCTACTTGGGCGGCGTAGCCCTTGACCATCTTGTACACGGAATCCACGTCCAGGGGCTTGCAGAGGTCTTTGGTGAGGTTGTTCCTGACCGGTCGGAATAGGGGACCCTTCTTGTCGTCGCCGTGGCCGGAGGCCTCCAGGTACTCGTGTATGAGTCGCTGGGCCTTCGGGTGGACAGGAACATGCCTAACCTTGCCTCGCTTGCCCCGGACTCTGAAATGCACCACGTCTCGCCGTTGGTGATAATCTCGAACCTGCAGACGGCAAAGCTCCTCCCGCCGTAGACCGTGGTAGAGGAACACGGCCATGATGGCGCGGTCGCGTTTCCCTTTGACTGTGTCCGCGTCCGGGGCCTCCATGAGACGCCGTGCCTGGCCGTCGCCGATTGCCGGCGTCTTGCCCTCGTTGTTGTCCGCTGCCGGGCGCTTGACGCCCTTGACGGGATTGTGGGCAACCGAGTTCTTCTCGCAGAGATACTCGAAGAGGGAAGAGAGGGCTGACAGCTTGGCGCGGATGGTGGCTGGCGAATGGCTCTTGCGGCCGAGCTCGTCGCGCCATGCGATGACATGGGCGCGGGTCACGTCCCTAAACTCATCGGGATTCCGGATACCCACAAAGCCGGCGAACTCGCCGACATGGTTTTGATATGCACGTCGGGTTCGAGGGTTGCCGATGTTGGCAAGCCACTCGAGGACTGCCGGCACTTCCGCAAGCTGCCGAAACTGGGCCGCTGTGAGCATGCGCGGCCTGGTCTGGACAAGCTCAGTTGAGGTTGTTTTCTTGCGTGTCTTCATGTCTTCATTTTACTCTTGATAATGTATTTTATCAAGAGTAAAGTCGTCTCTGCGCAAATTGCTCAAAGCACTTGATTTGCGAGGTGGGGGGATATAGACTTTAACTGTTTAGTAGTGCTGCTATTCCTTGAGGCTGCCGAATTTCTCTCGGTGAACGAGGGAGAGCACGTTCTCACTTTTTGGGGAGTTGCGGTTTATGGAAAAGCCGGATGGCCGGAGAAAGACAATGGATTAGGGGGTATTATGTGGATGAAAAACGCCAGAGCTCGTTGTGAAGCCCGATCCCTTTTCGCAGTCAAACGCACGCTCCTAATACTTGGGATGTTGACGTTTTTCGGTACCGGGATGGCGCATGCGGCCCAGGAAGTGTTCGCTGGCGAGATAACTTCTGCTTCGCCTTCCACGTTCACAGCTGGACAGAGCACAACGGTCACGGTGCGGATACGATCCACCAGTGGAAGCGGTAACGTTATAATCGAGGCCGATAGTTGGCCGTCCGGATGGTCGGTATCTCCGAAGAACCGTAACCCTACAATCAATCAGGGAGCTTACTACGATCAGACGTTTTCGGTTACGCCCCCGAGCGGTGGCGGAAGCGGAACAATTGTCTGGAAGCTGTACGACGATGATTGGGGCACACATCCTTCCGGCAGTAGGCTTCTAGCAACCAGAAATCAATCCGTATCAGCAACGGTACCTGATACAACTCCACCTTCTATCCCCTCCTTAAGTGCACCATCAAACGGCAGCTCAACGACTGACCGAACACCGTACTTCGATTGGTCGAATTCGACTGACTCAGGATCCGGTGTTAGCCACTACGAGATTGGAATCTATGACAAAGACATAACTTGGGGCGACATCTCCGACACAGCAAGCAGTTCCAACTACACCCCGTCGCAAAACATCGAATACGACCGCATCTACTGGAAGGTACGTGCTGTTGACAATGCTGGCAACAAAAGCAGCTACTCAACTGAGTGGTGGTTCGATCTTGAGGAACCCGACCCACCGTCCACACCTGTATTGGAGACACCTGCGAATGGCAGTTCGACGACAGACCAGACGCCCTATTTCAATTGGGCCAGTTCTTCGTCGAGTGTTGGAATTAGTCATTACGAAATCGAAATCTACGACAAGGACATAACTTGGGGCGACATCTCCGACACAGCAAGCAGTTCCAACTACACCCCGTCGCAGGACATCCCATACGACCGCATTTACTGGAAAGTACGCGCTGTCGATGACGATGGAAGGGTGAGTTCGTGGTCGAGTGAGTGGTGGTTCGACCTTGTAGAACCAGACCCACCTTCCAAGCCAGTGCTTCAGTCACCTTCGAACGGGAGCTCAACAACTGACCAGACTCCATCTTTTGACTGGTCTGATTCTTCCCATTCAGGCTCGGGCATCAGTCATTACGAAATCGAAATCTACGATAAAGACATAACTTGGGGCGACATCTCCGATACAGCAAGCAGTTCCAACTACACCCCGTCTCAGAACATCCCATACGACCGCATTTACTGGAAGGTACGCGCTGTCGACAATGGCGGGAGGGTCAGTGAGTGGTCGAGTGAGTGGTGGTTCGACCTTGAGGAACCCGACCCACCGTCCACACCCGTGCTGCAGGAACCAGCAAATGAGAGTAGCACGTCGGACCAGACTCCATCTTTTGACTGGTCTGATTCTTCCCATTCAGGCTCGGGCATCAGTCATTACGAAATCGAAATCTACGATAAAGACATAACTTGGGGCGACATCTCCGACACAGCAAGCAGTTCCAACTACACCCCGTCTCAGAACATCCCATACGACCGTATCTACTGGAAAGTGCGTGCCGTTGACGGAGGGGGAAGGAAGAGCTCTTGGTCTACTGAGTGGTGGTTTGACCTCGTTCCCCCAACGGTCTCGATCACTGATGCACGAGTGACGAATCTCGTCGACAATGACGGTGATGGTTTTGCGAGCGCGCTGACCATCGAGTGGGATACTGAAATTAGCGATGGTTCCATGCTGGTTTACGCAGACCTCCATGCAGATGATTGGGCTTCTTGGGAAAGGGACCTTGGAAATTCAGATGACTTTACCATTAGCACTGACACAGTGACTCAGAGCTTTGTAGTTCCTGTTGAGTCGGCAGACCTATCTCACACAACATGGGACTTCCAGATTGACATACTTAAGGCAGGAACGACAGAGAGAGTTGCCCGGCTCGCTATGGGCGCAGACCCAGAGTTGAATGATGTCAAAGTGGAGTTGCCGTCGGAAGATCCCACTCCACCGGCAATAACGCAGCATCCGGTTTCTCGGACGGTTTACCCTGGAGACTCTGCGAGTTTTTCTGTTACGGCAACAGGAACAACACCACTGAATTACCAATGGAAACACAACGGAAGTTCGGTGGGAACGAATTCAAGCACGTTGACGATTCCTGTCGTTCACGTTTCGCATGCTGGTGAGTATTGGTGTATTGTTTCCAATGATGCGGATAGCGCAACATCTAACCATGCAACATTAACTGTTAGCGCGCCGGCTAAACCGTCAACGCCGACCCCTGCGAATGGCACAACGGTGAATTCCGTGCCAAATAGACTTGATTGGGTGGATACGTCAGGGGCAGTAAGCTATGACCTGCATTTGAATGGAACGCGTGTAGGCGCCAATCTTCCAATTAGTCAGTGGACTGTAAGCGAAGCGCTTGCATCGGGTGTCTCACACCACTGGCAGGTAATGGCGAAAAACGCCGCAGGGTCAACAGCGGGTGACCCTTGGTCGTTTATGGTAGCTGCGCCGCCAGTGCTTTCGTACTTCGAGTTCTCAAGTATTTCTTCACCTCAACAAGCACAGCAATCCTTCAACATCACGATATATGCCAGGGACAACAACGGCGATGTGGTCCCCAACTTTTGGGAACGCGTATACCTTGGTGCTGGTTCCTCAGCAGGGACCGTCAGTCGCTCATACGTTACGTTACAGAATGGCGTTTGGAGTGGAGATATCTCTCTTAGCCAGCCGGGCAAGGACGTTTATCTTCGAGCCCAATTCGAGACGTACTACGGGGAAAGCAACCGATTCGACGTTTCAGGGGCAACAGGGAGCATTACGGGTGATGTTACCGGACCTCTCGGCGTTGAGCTGTTGGGAACTTCAGTCAGGCTTCTTTCCGAGGACGGGACACTCATCAAGGATGGTGCGGTAAATTACGATGGGTCTACCGGGAGGTATTCGTATTGGCTTACAGGGATAGAGCAGGACGAGTATTATGTCCAGGCTATACGTGGCGAGTACGAATCAGAGAAAAGACTAGTCTTCGTAGCGCCGGGTACGGTTTACAACCTGCATTTACGTTCAAAGAAGCCGCCGGTGTTGCTAGTGCCCGGTATGATGGGAAGTACACTTATTGGCGAAGAGCCGATTCCCGCATTAGGTCCAACACGACCCGCCATACCGGGAAGCATTCAGATAGCTCGGGGCCGCACACATGTATTTCAGGACCATGTTAAGTGGCTTAACCTGGAACTTGCCCTTCAGGACGGGTACGAAGTATTCGAGGTGCCATGGGATTGGCGTGTGTCTGTTCTTGAACCGGACGCGGGAGCGAATGGCCAATACGCATGGCAGCTTTACTTGAAACCAATCGTAGACGAGGCAAAGCGCGTAACAGGGCACAGTAAGGTTGATGTTGTCGCTCACAGTATGGGCGGATTACTTACTCGTTCGTATATTCAAAGCAGCCAGTATGATGGGGACATTGACAAACTGGCCATGCTAGGTACGCCGAACGAAGGAGCGGTAACCACATACTATCCGTGGGAAGGTGGTAGCCCTATCATGGCAGATTTGGGCGGTCTTGGCTACACAGAATACACGGACGCTCAAATTCGCTCAGCGCTATTGGACCTGTTGTCCGGGCGTCCGCTAGGCGCTCTACAAGATGTTCTTTGGGACGTGCTTTACATGAAAGCCACGGCTACGTACACAAACGTAACCTTGGCTACTTACGAGCGGATGACCCGGAAAAACATGAATCTGACGGGTGACGAGACAAAATACTACCTTCCCGCAGACGGTGCAAAGGCGTTGCCGCAGTTGATATGGAAGACAGGCCGGTATTTGGAAATCGATGGCGCCGAGCTTCGGAATTTCTACCGGCGCGAGGCACCTGCTCTGGGTGAGTTGATGCCTACCTTTAGTTATGTGCAAACGGAAGGCGCTACGCCGGGCGAATACACATATCCAGAAGACGTGAATCAGAACCCATTGTACAAACTAAACAACGGCACACCGGGGATTTTTCTAGCGCCCGCAGAGCAGCTGACAAAGCAGGATACGGAAACCGAGAAGGTTCGAACACGGGTCTTCATGTCAAAGACTCAGGCCACAATACGTGGACTTCTCGTTTCTCCGAACGAGCACTCTGTGACTTATCCCCTTGGTCTACCCATTTCCTCTGTTGAAGATACGGAGGGTGTCGGTGATGGTACGGTTCTCGATTTATCTGCTCGAGGGACTCAAAGCAACCTTGAAGATATCATGGATTTCGACGTGGCCGAAGACGAAAGTGTTAACCATATCGGGTTGATTGAACACTTTGCAGGACAGGTAAGAGTTTTTCTGGATGAAGGACGGGCGGCAAAAGAATCGACCGTGGTCATAGCACCTGCTGAAAAGGTGGAGAACACGCCAACACTGACCTTGGCGGTGGTAGGCCACATCAATCCGTTCTTGTTAGACCCCGCAGGGCTTGGAGTCGGGATTACGCCCGGAACCGAAGAGCTTGTTGTGGAAAACGGGGAAGCCGAAGTCCGGGTGACAGGGGAAGGTTCCACTATTACCATTGCCAATCCCTCTAACGGGAGCTACGGCGTAGAACTGCTAGGGGATGCCGGGCAAGAAGTGGTTGTTACTCTTGTGTATGAATCGCAAGGAAATTCGAGTGTGCATCGTTTCAGATGGATTGTACCCGAAACGGGCATAGACTTCGGATTCGGACTCGATTCTGTGAACCTTGAACCTATAGACCTGTATCCGTGGTGTAGCCCGCCTCTTAATGTCCAAGCAATAGACGAAAGTGGGATTGCGCGATTGGCGTGGGATGCCCCGCAGAAGTCGGCGGTAGTCCAGTACAGTGTGTACACCCGACGTGAAGACGAAACGGCATTTACCTTACTTGGAACGACAACGGAATCATCGCTGAGTACAGGGCACCCCTGGAATGGCGACGGATATGGAGAAGTCTGGTACTACGTTGTCCTGAGTGTTGATGCCGAAGGTAACGAGAGTTATTTCACGTACACGGCGGAAAATGGAGCGCCTCTGGTGGCTGATTTCTCGTCCGATGTCCGAACAGGCTCTCCGGGGCTTCAAGTGGCGTTCACGGACGAATCGTCCGGAGAGATTGATTCTTGGGCGTGGGATTTGGACGGGGATGCTGTAATTGACAGCACGGAACAAGACCCGGCGTGGACGTATGACGAGAGAGGGGAGTATACGGTTTCCCTGACAGTCTCTGGGCCGCGGGGTTCCGACATTACAAGTAGAACTGGATATATATCAATTGTTGCTGTTGACGTGCCCGATGTAGTGGGCATGCAGCGCACGGCTGCGCAAACGGCCATTACCAATGCGGGTCTCAGCGTGGGTACGGTAACAGAGGTATTCAACACCGCGCCGGTAGGTGAAGTGCTCAGCCAAGACCCGGCAGCGGGTGCTTCGGTGCCACCAGGAACAGCGGTCAACTTGACCGTATCGAAGTGGCGCACCGCCCCTGACGTGGTGGGCATGCAGCGCACGGCTGCGCAAACGGCCATTACCAATGCGGGTCTCAGCGTGGGTACGGTAACAGAGGTATTCAACACCGCGCCGGTAGGTGAAGTGCTCAGCCAAGACCCGGCAGCGGGTGCTTCGGTGCCACCAGG
>Ga0272441_10000262_pt1 | contig 120431 bp, 92 predicted proteins | sample SSMProp6N_FD_193582 | JGI IMG/M metagenome (GOLD analysis project Ga0272441, IMG submission 193582) | Marine sediment archaeal communities from Little Sippewissett salt marsh, Falmouth, MA, United States - SSM-Prop-6N | ecosystem: Environmental > Aquatic > Marine > Wetlands > Sediment ...
CGCGGCGGCGGCAGGTGGACCTCCCGCCTCCCCAGGGACGAGATGCTCCATCCCCGGTGGTGGCGTCAGCCGCGGTGGCGGTGTCAGCTGCGGCGGACCAAAGGGGACCGGTGTTCCCGCCGAAGGTGCATCGCTGGGAACCGGACCGCCGGGGACCTGATCGGCACCGGTCTCCACCTCCTCGTCACCCTTTTGCAGGTCGATGGAGGGCATGCCGAACACCGTCTTCTTCAGGTCGGGGTTCTTCGGTTTCTGCGTCATATGGGTCCCCTAGGGTTCGAAGGTAGCATTTTCCCATCTCACCCGACAAGTGCAAGCCCGAAACCGGGAGTGTGCGACCTGCGTCGCCCAGGGTGCGCCCCCCTCGGTGATCAGAAGGCGTAGCAGCCCAGGGACGGGGCTTCGCCGTTGTAGGCCGTCCCCTCCACGTCCACCGGAACGCCCGGGAGCGGCGCGCCGGACCGTGCCGCCGGCGAGTCACCAGCGAGGTGGTAGTCGTCCGAGGGCACGTCCGCGTAGCGAGGGTCTCCCACGCTGGGGTCGACCCCCATGGGCTCGGGCTGGTCCCACACGAGGTCAGCCACATGGTTGTGCTCGATGGTGAAGGTGGGCAGGGTGGTGGCATCCCCGGCGTGCAGCGTGTGGAACACACAGTTCTGGATGAAGAAGTTCCGCAGCTGGGCGACCTCGCGCAAGAAGAACCCCGAGTCAACCGTGGTCAGGTGCCAAAGTAACACGTGGTCCCAGTCGCCGGTAATCTGTGAAATCAGCGCCGAATCCGCCGGGTCCTTTTCCAGGAGCAAGTTCACGAAGGCCACGTTTCGCATGGCGCCCGGCCCACCGAAGATCCCCTGGGCGCCCATGTCAAAAACCCGGGTGTTGTATACCACCACGTTGTCCACGGTCTCGTCGGGATTGTAGAACTGGAAGAAGTCCGGGTGGGCCTCGGTGGCGCCACGGTCGATGGAATAGACCACGAGGTTGATGGACATCAGGCCGGACGATCCGCGGAACACGTCCGACCCGATGTCATCGAGCACCACGTTGCGGCCGAAGTGGTAGCCGGCGTTCTGGATGTCGTGCAGGAAAGCGTCGGTGTAGTACGCGAAGTAGGGGCGGTTGCCACCCAGCGGATTGCCGCCGTTCCACTGGCCACGGGCGTCGAAGAGCTCGGCGCCGTCGAACCAGACGTGGTGGTCGGATTCGAGGTAGAAGACCGTCGAGTAGCCGGGGTCCACGTCCTTGTACAGCTGCACGTCCTGCCAACGCACCATGTCCTCGCCGAACCGCCCGGTGGAGGTGTCGTCTGGACCATAGGTCAGGATGGACACCTCATCACGCGTCACCCCCGGCGCCGGGCGCACAGTGGTCCACAGCCCGTAGCCCGCGCCGTCCAGATCGGACGTCAACGCGTAGCAGTCTCCCGCTGCGAGGTTCACGATGCCGCCCTCCCCCACCTCCAAGAAGGCACGCTCGATGGTCCGGTACGGCGCTGCCTCGCTGCCGTCACCCGCGTCGTCATCTCCGGCTCCGCAGTCGGCCCACACCACCGTCTCGTTGGCAAGGCTCCCGCCGCTGTTGGCGTGGAGCACCAGGGGCTCCAGGTCCCGGGGCAGGTGCCCCGCACAGTCGGGAAACAGGGTGGCCGTCACGGTCACGGCGCCATCGGGATAGTCCGCGGCGTCCAGAGCTACCCAGTACTCGTGCACCCCCGTGCGCGGGTTCAACGTCGGATCCTGGGCGCGTCCCACCTCGAGGCCGTCGACGAGAAACACCACGTCCAGCCCCTCCTCATGGAACCCCACGACACCCACCTCGAACACGCCGTCGAACCGCTGGAAGGGCACGACATCCCAGTTGCCGATTGTCTGCGTGGGGGTGAGGTCACCCCGGCACCCAGGCCCTTCGGGGGTCTTGGGCCCGGCGTCTTCACCGCCGCACCCCGCACAGACCACAGCGACGCAAAGGGCGCCATACACGACCATCCGCACGTTCCTCATCACATCCTCCGCCGTATCAACAGCAGCGCGAGCAGAATCCCGAGCAGAATCACCACCGACGCGGAGGAGACGCGCGATTGGTGACAGCCACACCCGCTCGTTGCGCCGGGATCCACCGGGCCCGCATCGCCCGGGTCCGCATCGCCCAGGTCCGCGTCGCCCGCGCCCGCGTCGCCCGCGTCGCCCGCGCCCGCGTCGCCCGCGCCCGCGCCCGCGTCGCCCGCGTCGCCCGGGCCCGCGTCGCCCGCGCCTGCGTCGCCCGGGCCCGCGTCGCCCACACCCGCGTCCGCTGGCGGCACCGGGCACCCTTCGTCCACCTGTAGATCGCAGTCGTTGTCCACACCGTCGCAGACCTCCGGCTGGTTGCACTGCTGGCCCACCTGCCCGTAGAGCGCCTGGTACCACCAGCGGATCTCCCAGGAGGCGCCGATGGGAACCCCGGCCGCCTCGTAGGACGCCTCCCGCGCGGCGTGCTCTGCCGAATCGCCGGCCACGATGTACCAGCTGCCGCAAGTAGCCACATCACCGAGGATGAAGTGCTCCATGTTCACCCGCAGGCTGGCCACGGTCCCCGGGTTGGCCGCCGACACCAGGCCGTGGTACCCGATGCCGTCTGCAGCGGTGAAGCCATAGCTCGTCGAGGTCGTGCTGCAGTTGTACCTGGCCGCCTGGCCGACAAAGTCCTGAAAGTGCAACCAGGTGATCCCCGGCGCCGTGGTGAGCACATCTTGGATCGCACCCTGCAGCGCCGGGTAGCTGGGCACGCTGCCGTAGGGCGTCCAGAAAGCGGGGGACCAGAGCACCGCCCCGGAGCGAATGGCGTTGAGCTGATTCGACAGCTCGAGCAGGTAGGCGGCGTAGGCGTTCTTGAGGGTCGTGTCCGAGGCGAGGTAGTTCAGGTTCGCCTCGTAGGAGATGTACCAGTGGTAGGCCGCCGCCGGAGTCAGCTGGTTGAAGCGCGCCTCGTAGGCATTGGCCACCAGCACCGAGAGGTTGATGTTGTCCCACCGGAAGGTGGCGTCCTTCATGCCCGAGACGTACGGATCCGCGTGGTCGAGGTTGCGTGTGCCCACGAAGATGTTGTCAAAGCAGCCGTAGTAGTCCTCGATGATGTCCAGGGCATCGGTGATCAGGTTGCCCTGGGTGTCGGCGATCTCGGACAGGACCAGGTTGCGAATGTAGTCGGGCGCGCCCGGGGTGCGGTGCTCCGTGCAGACCTTGTGGAACCAGGTGCGGGTGATGTACGCATCGGTTCCCGTGGGCACCGATGTCGCCTGGACAAAGAGGCTCTTGGGGGTAGCCCGACCAGAAGACACCCCGCCAAGCGTCCACGCCATGAGCGACACCGCCAAGACGCAAACCCTCGAAACACCAGACATGGGCAAGTCCCTCCTGCATTCCACAATACAGGCAAGGACGGCCCGGAGCCAAGCTCCTGATCGACGGACTACGCCGTGGGACTCCTACGGTCAGAAGGGCGATCTCAAGAGTCCGCGTTCGGGCGCTACTCCCGTCCGTAGGTGAACTTGCACTTGCCGGAGTCACCCATGGCCTGGAAGGTGACCCGCCCCAAGGAGTTGCCACAGCAGAGCCGGCCGGTCTTGCCGCCACTGGCGATCGTGGTGGACTTCTCCGACTCCCCGGGGCACTGCACGGTGACCTTCAACGCGCAGTCTCCCTCCGACTCGGAGACAATCACACACTTGTGCTCGCTGAAGGTGCTGACCTGGGACTCGCCGCACTTCATGGCAACGGTGGACTCCAGGCTCGGCCCGCAGGACAGCGCGAAGGCCGAGGCCAACAAAGCAAAAAGAACCGTGATCGAGCTGAATGTCTTCATCGTCATGGGTTCCTCCCACAGGGGATGATACAGGTCCACCCGCCCCGAGGGAAGGGCAACATCACGGAGGGTGTGATCGCTACCCCTTGGTGAGTCCCCGTTTCCGGCTGCCTCGGATTGATTTCGTGGCAATTACGAACTCTGTAGCTCAATGAAGCTTCATTGCCAAGGGGAAGACGGATCCGCCACTTCGTGGCTCCAGACCCCCCTTCCGTCCCCCCAGGGGGAAACCCGCGCTCTGCGCGGCAGGCGTCCGGGCGATCAGCACCAAGGGGATGCGATCACACCCCCCTGCGCCCGGTGCGGGTGCCGATCCCGCGGGGGGCCCCGGTGCACAACCCGGTTTGAGCTGATCGTCGAAGATCACCGGGGCAGGGGCGGGAGGGTGGGTCGGGGGGGATCCGGTCGCGGGGTGGGTCGCGAGATGGGTCGCGGGATGGGTCGCGGGGTGGGTCGCGGCGCCGCTCGGGGATCCGGACGCGGATCCGGTCTCGGGATCGGCCTGGGATCCGGTCGCGGAGCCGGGCGGGGCGCGGGCCTGGGCGTCGCGCGCCTCGGAGGCGCCAGGACCAGGCGGCGCATGCGATAGGTGCGCCTGCCGAAGATGAGCTCGCCCAGGCAGGGGTGGTAGGCGACCTCCACCTTCTGCTCGCCCGACGCCATGGTGATGTGCGCCGTCGTGGGGATCAGCACCAGGCCGCGGTCCTGGCCGAAGGCGCCCTGGCTCTTTCCCTTGGTCGGGCGGGGGATCCGGCGGAGGAAGTCCGTCGTCACCGTGACATCCGATCGCCGCAGCCATCCCGGCACGGCACGGTAGTAGCGGTCCAGGAGCTCGGCCAGCTTGGTGAGCTGGGGTCCCCGCCGCACGAGCACCTTGGCTCGCCCCGCCTCGGTGCGGCTGCCCGGCGACACGGCGCGCTCCTCGAGGATCAGGATTCGCGGCGGGTTGCGGTCGAAGTACCGCTGCAGGCCGCAGGCGTCGCCGAACTGCATCTGTTTGACCATCTGGTCGGTGAAGACCTGCGGCCGCTTGAGCTCGAGGGTCGGCAAGCAGCCGGCGGTGCCGAGGGCCGCCACCAGGGCGGCGATGCGGATCCGGCGGCTCACCGCTCGAGGGGCCCCAGGTCCCAGCCCGCGGTGCGAGCGGGCAGGTCCGCCAGGTCGTCCAGGTCGTTGCTGGTGCCCAGCCGCACGGTGAAGTCCATCCCCTCCTGGAAGGGGTCGGTGTCGGGCCGGATGGACAGGTTCTTCTCGCCGTTGTCGAAGTCGAAGTCCAGGCGCTCGATGATGACGCAGGCGGCGTGGATGGTCTTTCGGATCCCGAGGTCCGGCATGGGGATCGCGATGGGCGGCTCCCAGCCCTGGGGATCCACGACCGTGCCCGCGTCCCTCGCCGGTGAAGGCCCGGCGGTGTCGTCGTCTCCGCAGGCCGTCTCCAAGCAGCAGATCGGTCCGCAGATCCCCGACAACAGCGCCTTTCGATGGCTCGTCATGGTGACAACAGGGTATCGGCAGCCGATTCCGCGGTCAATCGGAACGAGGCACTAGCCGTGGCTCTGGGCGGCCTCCATTACCAGGTCCATGAAGTCGTCGTCGTCCGGAAGCTCGGGCACGTAGGAGTCGAAGAAGTCCAGCTCCAGATTGGTGAAGCCGATGTCCGGCGTGTCCAGCAGGATCACGGGGCCATGGGGCACGTCGCAGATCTCGTGCACCTCCTCCAGCCTCCTCCGCACTTTCTCGGCCAGGTCCAGGGACTCGATGAGTTCGGCGGCTGGCCACTCGGCGGACTGAATGGTCATCTGCAGCGCGTCGCTCAGGGGATGCTCCTGGGCCTCTGGCACGCCGTCGAGGTCCGGCGCGGCCTCTGTCCGGGCCTCGGAGTCCGCGTCGAGCTCGGCGAGGACCTCGTCCAGGGCCGCCTCCAGCTCGTCGTCGTCGCTTGGGGTTGCCCACTGTGGCTCGCGCTCGGTGAGGACCTCGTCCAAGGCCGCCTCCACCCCGGCGTCGTCGCGTTGGGTCACCCAGTCCGGCATGTGCTCGGTGAGGATCTCGTCCAAGGCTGCCTCCACCCCGTCGTCATCGGCAGGGATCACCAGGTCCGGCTGGCGCGCGGCGCGCTTTCTGGTGGCGAGCCACTCCTTGGTCCGGGCGCTCAGCTGGGGCGCCTCCCGGCGCGTCATCAGGTCCTGACCGGCCTCCCGCACCAGCCCCAGCTCCGTGAGCCGCCGCACCACCGAAAGGGTCGTCGCCCGTTCCATTGGGCTGTCGTCGATGGCCTGGACCAGGGTGCGATGTCCGTCAAAGAGCCGCAGCACCCGCCACACCACAGGGGGCAGGAGCCTCACCTGCCGCGCCGCCGCCGCCGCGTCAATCTCCAGAATCAGCTGACTAGAGTACATGCGTCGCTCCTTCCACACGCGCGATCCGATCCCGCTCCCGCTGGCCGGGATCCGCCCTTCTCGATGGATCTGCTGACGAGGCTGCCAGGGGCCCGTCACGGGACTGCCACGCCTCGAAAACCAGTATTCAGAAAGGCGCCCGATGGGGCAACTTTTTGGCGATCTCCGGATCCCCACCGGATCCGGAGCGGGTCAAAATGCGGTGGTGACCTGCCAGAATGGCCAGAGGAGAGCGCCGGCCGTGGCCAGGTAGATCGCGGCGACAGCGACCCAGGGCCAGGCCGGGCGGGAGAGGCTGGCGCGGAGGGGACGGGTGGGGTCGAGCCCACGGCCCGCGCGGCGTGCCAGGGGCAACGCGATGAGGGCGAGGAGCGGAAGGCCCAGGAGCACCCCGGGCAGGGCGGCGCGGTGGGCGAGGCCCTTGAGCGGGGATCGCTTTTCGGGGCGGCCGGGCGGGCCGGCCAGGTTGCCGCGTTGGAGGTGGTGCAGTCGCCAGATGCGGCAGACCCGATCGGACAGGCCGGGGGGGGACCTGCGGCGCAGGCCGTCGTCGATCCTGAGGTACCGGCCCTGGGGGTCGAAGAGCCAGGTTCCGCCGCCCTGGGCCGGAATGGCGGCCATGAACCCAGGGGCTGGGCGAGGCAAGGGTAGGATCACCTTCCGGTCCGGGGCGGTGGCCAGGAGGCGGAGGGCCTTCCTCCGGCCGAGGCTCTCACCGGCGAGCCAGCGGGTGGGGAGCTTCGCGATCCAGCGCCATCGGTGGACCGTGCGGCCGCGGATTGCACCGGCGGCTCCGGTCGAATCGACGGTCGGACCGCCGGTCTGGAGGGCCATGGAAGCCCCATACCACAGGTGGATCCGGCGCAGCCCGCCAGACCCGAGCAAAATGACCTGTGTCGCCCCGGGAGAGACGGTCTCGAGGCCGCGGACCAGCGACTTCGGGGGGCGGTCCAGCGGCTGGGGTGTGTCCTCGGTCAGGCGGTGGGTGGGCCACTGGGACAGAGCCACCGGCAGGACGCCGCCGGGTGACATGTCCAGCTTCTCGCCGCGGGTGGTCTTGGTGGCCTCCCGGAGGGTGCCCAGGGGCCTCGCGGTGTCAGACCCGGGCTCCACGCCGAACAGCGCATAGCGGCCCGGGGTCCGGGACTGTCGCGCGTACACGAAGCGCCACCCCTTGGCCCGGCGCTCGGACCACTCGAGCACGGTCTTGCCGTCGTAGGGGCAGCCGGCCAGGGGCGCTGACACCAGGGGCTTGCCCGGCTCGAGCACGTGGCGGCGGCAGTCCGACGTGAGCAGCTCGTAGCGGCCGTTCACGTAGGCGAACCCCGCCAGCCCGCCGGGCTTGATGTCGGGCAGGGGGTGGTGGGCGAGGCCGCCCTCGGTGCGGGCGACGACCAGCTCCACCGGGGTGAGGGGCTTCTGCCCGTGGAGCACCAGGGCCAGGTCCCCGACGGGCAGCCGCACCGCGGCGGCGAAGACCGGGGGCAGGTACAGGCCTTGTTGCGTCGTTACCTCCACCGTGGAGGAGTCCTTGGGGGAGTGGGTGGCTCGCCACCGCCGCTCGGCCACGCCCCTGGCAAAGTCCCAACGGATCAGCTCCCACTTTCCGGGCCCGGTCGCGCAGGGGATCCAGACCCGGTCGCCCACGGCGAGGAACTGCCCGTTGAAGCCGCACCGGGCGCGGAGGACCTCGAGGTCGGGCCAGGGCTCGTCGCCCTCCAGGGCCAGGAGGCGCAGGGGCGGGCGGTTGTTGGCGGCCACCTGGGCGAAGCGGATCCAGGTGGCGAAAAACAGCAGGATGGCCATGCCGGGGACCAGCCAACGGGCCAGGGCCGGCATGGAGACGAGGGGCGGGTGCGGCGGTGCCCCGTCTTTTTCCGGGCGAGGCACCTTCGCGACCTCTCGCTGTTGGTTTGGTCCCTGGGCCATGGGCGCAAGCTAGCCGAAGGCCGGACCACAGGCAAGGGCGGCTCAGCCGATCGCGCCTGGCCACGGGGAGGTCGCCCGGCGTCGAGCGGGCCGTGTTTTGTTTTTTATTAAATTGGTAGTAATTAAACCGCGGGTGGTGCGACGAAAGAGGCATGCCACCCAAGATGTGGCGACGCGGCAGGGCTGTCCGGCTCGCGTTTTTACAGGACAAAATCCGACGAGGAGACCCATCATGACGAAAAAAAACACCCTCAAGAAGTTGCTCAGCCCCGGCGTCCTGGCCCTCGGCCTCTCGCTGGGCGGTCTTTCCCTCGCTGCGGCCGGTTGTGCGTCGGGCGCCAGCGCCAAAAAGGGCACCACGCCCAGCGCAGCCAAGGCGAGCTGCGGCTCCAAGACCTGCGGGGCAAGGGGCGGCGCCAAGGCCAAGGACGCCTCCCAGCCCAAGGGCGCCAGGTCGAGCTGCGGCAAGGGGAGCTGCGGCTGACCACGCATGGGGCGACCCACCGCCCGGCGCGGGCCGGGCGGTGGGTCGCCTGTTCGACGAACCGTAGCCACCGCTTTGAGAGGAGGACTCCATGGCACATCGAGCAAGAGGATCCGCGCACCCGGACAAGTCCCTGAGGTTTGGCGTCGGGCTGCGTCGTGAGCATTTCGACGGGATCGCGGACCGACTGGACGAGGTGGACTTCCTGGAGTTTCTACCCGAGAACTTCATGCGCTTCGGCGGCCGCCCATCCCGGGTGCTTCGGGAGGTGGCGGCGCGCGTCCTGGTCCTGCCGGCCGTCGCGCAGGCCCAGACCTATCGGTTCAACGTTCCGAGCAAGCTGGTGAACATCGCCTTCGAGTCCCGCATGGACGTGGAGGACATTCTCGGCACGACGCACTCTGTGAGCGGCTTCGTGAAACGCAGCGCCTCGGGCAAGATCACCTTTTCGATCAAGGTGCCGGTGGCAAAGCTGCGCACCGGGATCGCCATGCGGGACAAGCACCTGCGGGGCGCCATGTGGCTCAGCGCCGCCCGCCACCCGTACATCGTGTTTTCGGGCACCCGCGCCAAGAAGCTGCGCAAGGGGCTGTATCGTGTCTGGGGAAAGCTCATCCTGCGCGGTGTCTCCCGCCCCCTGTCGGTGGACCTGCGGGTGCGTCGGATCCCGGCGTCCGTGGCGGTCCGGGTCGGTCTGGGCAAGGGGGACTGGCTCCGCGTCCGCGGGCGCTTCGCGGTGAGCCTCTCCGCCCACGGGATCAAGATCCCCCGCATGGCCGCCACCAAGGTGAACGATCGCTGGACGGTGAAGGTCAGCCTCTTCGAAGGACCTGGTCTTGACGCCCAGCGAGGACCCGAGCCTACGGCTTTTGCTGATCGAAAAGCAGAAAGGAGACAAGCCGTTGCAGGTCAAGACGCTGTACTTCGTGGCCTGGCGGGTCACTGCCGGCCTGTCAGCGGTCGCCTTGCTCGTCGGGGGGCTGGTGATGTTCCTGAAACGTCGTCGGGGCCGCCGCGTCCGTTCCCCCGCCTCCCTCGCTGCCGACAGCGTCTCTGACGTTCCGTCCTGATCCGGTCCGGCCGATCCTACCCGATCTTGTCCAGCTCGACCCGGATGGCGTCCTTGACGCCGGCGATGGGCAGGGTGCCGTCCACGGCGATGAAGGTCGGGGCATCCGCGGCGCCGGACTTGGCCATGTCGCCGTAGAAGCTGGTGAGCACGTTGGTCTGGTCGTGGTAGATGGCCAGGCGGGCGCGAACGGTCTCTTCCTTGTCGTCGTCGCGGATGACGAGGTCCTCGCCGGTCGCGTCGTCCTTGCCCTCCACCTTGGGCGGGTTGTACACCACGTGGTAGGTGCGCCCGCTGGGCAGGTGCGCGCGGCGACCGCCCATGCGATCCACGATCACGCTGTCGTCCACCTGGATCTCCACAACGGCGTCGATCTTGATGCCCGCGTCGCGCACGGCCTCGGCCTGGGGCTGGGTACGGGGGAAGCCGTCGAACAGGAAACCCTTGGCGCAGTCGGGCTCCCCGATGCGCTCCTTGACGAGCCCGATGATGATGTCGTCGGACACCAGGTCCCCGGCGTCCATCTTGGCCTTGGCGGCCTTGCCCAGCTCGCTGCCCGCTTTGACAGCGGCCCGAAGCATGTCCCCGGTGGAGATCTGGGGCACGCCCAGGGATTCGCAGATGAACGTGGCCTGGGTGCCTTTGCCGGCGCCGGGCGGTCCGAGTAGGATCAACTTCATGGCTTCCTCCTGTTGGGTTCCTGGTAAGTGAGTTGTCACTCACTGTCATGGCGGCGCTCACCGTACAAATTTCTCGCGGTCCTGCCAAGCCCCAATCATGGTATGTTGACCGATGCGCTGGGGGGCGGGTGACTGTGGAGACAATGGAGGTGTCCGATTGGGCCCCGCGACCGTGACTTCTTCCAGAATTCTGGCGATTTTGGCTGCTTGGCTCGGGGTGGCGCTCGGACCGCCCGCGCCGCCGGCACTGGCGCTCTCCTATGTGTACGTCCACCAGGGCTCGGCCCTGTCCTTTCGGGAGGGTACCAGCGAACCGGACCCCCTGTGGACGGATCCAGACTACCTACAGGGCGCCCAGTGGATTGACTCGGCGGTCGGCTATGGCATCGGCTACGGGGACGGCGACGACAACACGGTGCTCGGCAACATGGCCGACGGCTACCTCACTGTGTACGTGCGGTCCACCTTCTCGGTGGGCGTCGAGCTGGGGACCCTCACGCACCTGGAGCTGAACGTCGAGTTCGACGACGGCTTCGTGGCGTACCTGAACGGTGTGGAGATCGCCCGGTCCAACGTACCCGCCGGTCCCCTGTCCTTCGACACCGCGGCCAGCGGCGGTCACGAGGTGTCCAACGGCGTCGAGACCTTCTCCGTGGACCCGGCCTTGCTGCTGCCGGGCGACAACGTCTTCGCCGTGCAGGTTCTCAACGTGAGCCTGGGCAGCTCGGACCTGTCCTTCCTCCCGACCCTGTGGGGCTACGATGCGCCACCGGTGGACGCGGAGATCACCCTGGGTCCGTACCTCCAGCGGCTGGGGCGTCGCGGCGTCGTGGTGTGCTGGGAGACGGATCTGCCTGCACCGTCGGCGGTCTCCATCGGGCTGGGACCGATCCCCGACCAGGTCCTGGAGGATCCCACGGAACGCACGCGCCACGAGCTCGAGCTCACCGGGCTGCTGCCCGCCACCACCTACACCTACCGGGTGGACTCGGCGCGGATCCCGTCCATGGTGGGTCAGCTCCGTACGGAGACGGACGCGGCGGATCCGTACCGCTTCGTGTTCTTCGGGGACACCCGCACCAACCATGGCGATCACCGCAGCGTCGTGGATCGCATCGCCGCCGAGGAGCCGGCCTTTTTTCTGCACACCGGAGACCTCGTCGCCAACGGCGAGAGCGAGAGCGACTGGACCACTTTCTTCGAGGTGGAGGGCGGGCTGGTCCGGGACGTGACCCTGTACCCGGTGCTGGGCAACCACGAGTCCAACGGGGTGCGGTACCTGGAGCTCTTTGCCCCGCCGGACGACCTCGCCCCGGGCACGGAGAACTACTACGCGCTCACCTTTGCCACGTCGGCCTTTCTGATGGTCGACCTGTACCTGTCGGACTACAGCCCGGGCTCGGCGCAGCACACGTGGCTGGAGGACACCCTGCAGTCCCTGGCCGCGGATCCGTCCATCCATCTGCGCTTCGTGGGGCTGCACCACGGCCCCTACGACAGCGGTCCACACGCCTCCAACCTGTCGGTGCGCGACGACCTGACGCCGCTGTTCGAGGCCTACGGCGTGGACGTGGTCTTCTCGGGTCACGACCACGTGTACGAGCGGTCCACGGTGGGCGGCATCAAGTACGTGGTCACCGGCGGCGGTGGGGCGCCGTTGTACTCGGCCTCCGGCGACTGGTGGACCGAGGTGACCGAGGCGGTGCTGCACTACGTGGTGGTGGACGTGGAGGGGCCTCGGGCGGAGGTGGTCATCAAGCGAGTGGACGACACCGTGCTGGATCAGTTCGTGCTCAATGATGGGTTGGACGACTGCGTCACCGGGTCGGACTGCGCGGGCCTGCCCGCGGGCGCATGCGAGCCCGACGAGGAGGCCGAGTGGGCCTGTGTCCAGGGCGGCTGCGTGTGGAACTGCTTTCTCGCCCCAGCCGTGACGCCCGACGCTGGCGTGATCCCCGGGCCCGACGCCTTCGTGGGCCCCGGGCCCGACGCCGGCTCCACGCCTCCGGCCGACCAGGACGGCTGCGGCTGTCACCAAAACTCACCCGGCCCGGGTGGTCCCCTGGTCCCCTCACTCATCCTTTGCTTGGCGATGTGGCTCGCCCGCAGGAGGCGTCGCTTCTGATCCTGGCTACCGGCTACCTGGCGCGGACGTGGCCCGACAGGGCGTCGTATCGGACCCAGCCCACCTGGCCGTTCGGCGTGCGGATCTGACACCACCGGCCGTCCGCGGTGCGCTGGATGATGTACACCTGGGTGCCCGGCTGGATCTGGTAGTACCGCGCGGTGTCGTAGTAGTTGGGGTAGACCACCACGGCGTGGGCCAGGGAGTACCACGCGGCCACGTGGATGGCGGTGATGAGCGCCGCCGCGGCCACATGGACCCCGAGGCGAGCGGCCGCGAAGCCCAGACGACAATTCACGCTGCCCGCCGCGAGGGTCGCGACGAGAAGTAAGGTCACGAGTGCCTTCTTCATTTTTTCTGCTCCTGGTTTTCGGGCCACGCGTCGTGGATTGTACCGCACCTATCGGGCGGTTGCCAACGTCGCTGTAATACGCAGGGGCCCAAGCGAACCTTGAGGCTTGAGTTTCTGCAGGATGCCTTGAACGCCGAGTCGGCCATAGATACACAGGCCACGCGCCTGCTTGCCCCAGGGGACCTCCAGGCGCAAAGTCAGGTGTCGGCGGCGGAGCGCTGCGAGCAGACGCCGGTCGTGAACGACGATCCGCTCGGCTCGGCCTTGGCCGTCGTCCGGGGTGGCCCGCAGGCGCGCCACCACCCGGCCCGCCACCTTGACCACCACGCCCGACACTCCCGTGGGAGGCGCCGTGCTGCCTGGATACTCCGACGAGAGCCGCAGCGCCACCTCCAGCCGCTGGACTCTCCACGGGGCGCGCAACCGGGGGATGCGGTACTCGATGAAGCCGTGGCTCGCGCCATAGACATGCTCCACCCTGCCGCGGCCGTAGTAGCCCACGTCGGAGAACTGCGCCCGGCGGAAGTCCACGACCGGTACCTCCACCCGGCGGCGGACCCCGACTGCCTGCGGGTGGAGGGGCTTCCAGCGGTGAAGCGGCGGTCTGCGCCTTACCATGACCTGCGTCTGGTACATGGGCTTGGTGCCGTGGCGCGCGCCCAGGCGTGGGTTGGTGCGTCGGGGCGGTCCCCGCCGGAACCGGGCGGCCCAGCGTCGCAGCACCCTCCGCAGGGGCAGCGAGCGTTTGTGGTCCACCCACACGGGGAAGCGGCGCTTGCTTGGGGTTTTGTGGGGCAGATAGAGCCAGATCAGCGCTCCGGAGGCGCCGTCGAACCGCACGCGGCGCAGAAACCTCGACACCCACCAGCGCTGACTCCGTCGCCCCAGATCCTTGCGTTTGGCGATGCCTTCGGTGAAGCCGAACTCGCCAAAGAGGATGGGCTTGCGCGCCACGTGGTGGGCGAGCTGAACCCGATCGTCGATGGTCTCGTCCAGGTCCCGGGGATGGCGCAGGCGCCAGGTCTCCTCGGGGTAGAGGTGGGCGTCGCAGAAGTCCACCTCCCGCAGCCGGCAGACCTTGAGCCACTCGGCCCGTCGGGCCAGGGTGGCGTAGCCCGTGACGCCTGCGGAGACGAGCTGGTCCGGCGCGTGGGTCCGGATCAGCCCGGCCACCCGGCGGATGACCTTGCGACGGGAAGCGAACCCGCCCGTGGTGACGCTCGACTCGTTGAACAGCTCCCAGGCCATGATGGTTGGGTCGTCGCCGTACCGGAGGCCGGTCACCGTGGACCTGCGGTTCACCAGGCGGACCACGTGTTGCCGGTACCAGCGCCGGGTTCGGGCGTCGGTGAAGAAACGGTCCATGGCGCCGTAGGTCGCGGTGCCCAGGCGCGCCCAGCGCAGGTACTGGGGCACGCCGCCGTAGGCGCTCCAGTTGTTGGCGAGGGTCAGGATCACGCGTAGGCCCAAGCGGCGTGCCTCGACCAGGACCTTGTCCAGGTGGCGCGGCGCCGTGGAGATCCAGCCCTTGGGGCCGGCGCGGAACAGGTGCCACCGCCTGAACCAGCGCGAGGTCTTGACCGGCCCTTCTCCCAGGGCCCAGACACGCACCACGGTGAGCCCGTCGGCGCGGACTGCCGCGAGGGTGCGGCGGTACCCGCGGCGCTCGGTGGGGCCGTGCATGACGGCGGCGTTGGCGCCCAGGAATCGGAAGGGCTTGCCGTCGACAACGAAGGAGGTGGACCGGACGCCGACGAACCTCGGACTGGTCGACGGGGCCACGGGTGCCGCTCGCGCCCGGGGTACGGCGACGATGATCAGCCCGGCAGCACCGAGCGCCAAGTGCAAAGGGAAACCCATGACGGCCCCCAGTCTAGCATCAGCCGCGCCAGAAAATAATGGCCGGGCTCTGGGTCGTGATTTTCCCTACATTCGGTGGACGCTTCGGATCGCGGGCTCCGTGGAAAAATCCGCTCGCTTCGAAGTCCTAACTTGCCTAGATTATTTTTGATTTTGGCGAAAATCCCATAGCAGCGTAGCCCCGACGATACTATAATGACAAAAACGACTATCCATCGGCCATTTTGGTGTTGGACTCAGCGGTTGGGCGGCGGCGGAAGGAGACGAGATGAGCGGACAAGAAATCTACGACTGGTCGGACAATTGCTTTGATTACTACAGCGAGACAGCGGTAAAGCACTTCATGAATCCCGTCAACTCGGGAAGGCTCGACAACGCGAACGGCCGCGGCTGCACGACGAGCTCGAGCATAGAGGATTTCCTGGAGATCAGCATCTGCGTGGACGAGGAAAGGGACGTGGTCGCGGACGCCCGTTTCCGGGCGGTGGGCAGCCCGGCTGCCATGGCTTGCTGCTCCGTGCTGACGCAGCTCGTTCAGGGCAAGACCCTGAGCGACCTGGACCGGATCGAGTCCCACCATGTCACCGACGCGCTGGGCGGCCTGCCGGCCCGAAAGACCTACTGCGCGGATCTGTGTCTGGTGGCCCTCGGGGCCGCGGTGGAGGACTATCGCCAGCGGCGGCGCATGCAAGCCCCCAACGCCTCCGACAAGGCCAGGTTCTCCAAGAACCCGGCGGATCGCTTCGCGGGCGTCTAGCCCCCTCCCATCGACAGATTTTTTCACGGCGCGGCCCTTGGCGGGAGGGGGGCAGCCCAGCGACCAGTCGCCCCTGTCCTGCCTGCTGCTTTCTTGGCTCGTGTGGTCGTCAGGCCCCGATCAGGCAATTATTGAGCGGGGTCTCAGCGTCGGCAGACGTACCGGTAGCACCGCAGCCCGTGGAAGTTGAAGCTGATCCGCTTGGCCTTTCGGCCCGAGGGGCAGCGGAAGACCTTCAGCTTGGGGCAGCGGTGGGCCTTGCAGACGTATCGGGTGCAGGTCTTGCCGAAGTGCTTGTACCGGACGGCCACCGCGCGGAGGTTGGCCTGGCAGTCGGGTTTGACCTGGATCGGACACCGCCGCTTGACGCACTGGTAGATCCAACACTTCAAGTTGTGGAAGCGTTTCCGGAAGAGCCGCGCGTGGGAGCCCTTGGGGCACCGCGGCTTGACGCGCGGGGGGCATTTCGAGGCCACGCAGCTGTACCGTGGGCAGGTCCGGCCCGAGTAGGAGTAGCTGTCCTTTCTCAGGGTGGTGTTCGGCGGACACCTGGGCGCCACGACGGGCGGACAGACGCGCGACTCGCAACGATACTTCGTGCACTTCTTGCCGTAGTAGTCGTAGGTCTTGGGTACGAGCCGGTAGTCCTTGCCGCAGCGGGTCTTGGGGCGGGTCGGGCAGCGTTGGGCTCGGCAGGTGTACTTGTAACACCTCTTGCCGTACCAGTTGAACCGCACGCGCGCGGAGCGGAACCCCTTGGGGCAGCGTGATTTGGTCTGCCGGGGACAGCGAGTGGCCCTGCAGTAGCGCTTGTAGCAGGTCCTCCCCTTGTAGCGGTACCTCTTTTTGGCTTTGCGGAAACCGTCCCCGCACTTGACGGTCTTGGACCGGGGACACCTCCTCGCCGAGGCCGCGCGAGGTCCCATTCCGAGGCCCAGCCCCAGCACGAGGGTCGAAGCAATCCAGCAACTAAGTCTCATGGCTCCACCTCCACTGCCGGTGTAGACGTCCACCGCCTACCCCGCATTCAGCCACATCGCCGCGCCGCAGGCAACCACGCCGCGCCGCAGGCAACCACTCAGGAGGTGTGTCATCCATAGTGGTACACGAAGTTGCGCTCGCTGGCGGCGAGCCAGAGCACGTCCTCGGCCAGGCCCGCGTACAGGCCCCTGGTCATCTCGTTCCACTCCAGGCAGCTCGGCCCGTGCAAGCGATGGGCGACCTGCATGTAGCCCCCGTCATAGACCCGGCAGACATTGAATCCCGACGGGTAGTGCAGGGTGGCCGCCGTCTCCACCAGGGGGGTGTCGCCGAGCTGCGCCATGGTCGTGATACTGTCTCGGTGGCTGTGGCCACAGAACACCCCGACCAGATTGTCGTGGCCCGCGGTGGCATCCAGGAAGGCGTTTCGGTCCTCGGAGTACAGCCCAAAGGGCGCGCCGATCACGGCGTGGTGTAGAAAGATCATCACGGGGCTCCCCGCGCTCTGCTGCATCTCGTCGGCGAGCCAGTCGACCTGGTCCGTCGAGAGGCTCGGCTCGCCGGTCTCCAGGTTCGACGAGTCGAGACAGAGGAAGCGCAGGCCCTGCCGCTCGAGGCCGAAGTGGGAGCGTCCGCCTGGAAGCAGGTCCCCGAAGACGCGCAGGTAGTAGTCGTCCGGGTTGTCCCCGACGCGGTCGTGGTTGCCGCGCAGCGGATAGTACGGGCAGGTCAGGCCGTCCAGGATCTCACGCGCGGCGATGAACTCGGCTTCGGTGTAGCCGCAGGTGAGGTCGCCTTTGACCAGGACGAGGTCCACGTTCAGCGCGTTGATCTCCGACACCGCCGACTCCAGCGCGAAGGTGTAGTGCGGGTTGGCGGGGTCCGGCCAGGTGAAGGCCTCACCGCCCCCTTCGATCAGCCCCACCTCGTCGCAGCCGATGTGCACGTCGTTCATGGTGGCAAAGGTGAGCCGCGGCTCGCCCGGCGGCGGAACGAGGGTGGTGACCTCCCCGGGGGAGTGATCGACCCAGACCGATGACATCGACGTGGAGAGGCGATACTGGTAGGTGCGCCCGGGCACGAGGCCATCGACCTCGAGGTAGTGATACCGGGTCGGCGGCGTGGTCGCCTCCACGTAACGATTTGGGCCCGCGGTGTCGCCGATGTGGATTGCCGTGGGCCGCTGCTCGGCGGTCACCCACGTGAAGGCGGCCATGGTGTCGGTGATGGTGACGAGCTCCGCTTTCTCCACGGCCCAGTCCAGGGCGGGCAGCGGCCCATCATCTCCGGCGCAGCCCGGAAGCCACGGCACGGCCAGCGCCGCCCCCACCGTGCCCCCTGCGCGCAGCGCGCCCCGCAGGAACGCCCGGCGTGAGACCTGCGACCCGCGATGCCCAGATCCCTTGAAATCGGTCATGTGTCCTCGCTCCTTTGGGTTCCCCTCCGGCTTATTTCCGGCACCGGCGGCGACGCCGGATCCAGGAGACCACGAGCAGCAGCGCGAGTGTCACCGGAGCGGCGGGGGCGGATCCGCTCGCGCGGCAGCCGCAGCCGCTGTCGTCGCCGCTCCCGGTGCCGGCGTCCGCCCCGGGGCCGCCGTCGCCCGTCCCGCCGCCGTCGGGAAAGACCGCGCCGTCGGGCGGCACACCCGCGTCGGGCAGGGGCGGCACCGCGGCGCCGTACTCGTAGGCGCCCATGTCCGGGCCGCTGCCCTCGTAGTCGTCGTTCACGCCCGGGATGATCACGCCCTGGTCGACGGCCGGGCTGGGCTCGGTGAGGGTGTAGTCGCCGCCCGCCAAGTCGGTGAACAGCGGGTCGGCGGCGGCGCAGTGGTCGCAGTGGCCCGTGGCGCCGAAGTAGTCGGCCACGGTGTCATAGGCGGTGCCCTGGTAGCGCACCAGACGCGATCCCGTGCTGAAGAAGAGGTCGTAGTCGTGGGAGAAGGGCTCGTCGCCGGCGTTGGTGAAGTAGAAGGCGAAGTTCGTGCCCACCCAGATGTTGTTCAGCAGGTGCAGCTCGGTCCAGCGGGAGTCGTCGGTGACCGAGAAGCTGGCCTGGTCGGCCTCGGTCGTCGCGCCGGTGTTGTGATAGGCGAAGATGTCCCCCGAGGGGCGCGAGTCGCCCACGTTGAGCTTCATGGCGCGCACCATCCAGTCGGTGTCCGGGGAGACGTTCTTCAGGTCCACCATCAGGTTGCCGATGACATAGGTGGGGCCGCCCACGGCCGGCGCCACGGACACGCCCACCAGGGCGTCCTCGAAGCGGTTGCTCAGGATGCGGACGTTGGAGCAGGTGCCGTCGGTCTCGATGCCGTCGTCGCCCAGGTGCGTCAGGAGGTTGCCCACCACGTCGGCGTTGTTGGGTGTCGCCATGGCCTGGTCCCCGCAGATGCGCAGCCCGTCGAAGGAGTCGTGCACCACGTTGCCGGAAAAGACGATGCCCTGGCCGTCGTACTGGTTGTCCACGCCGATGGCGCCGCTCTCCATGCCGCCCTGGGCCTTGACCTCGTACCAGGGGAACTCTGTCAGCCCCCGGTCCGAGAAGTCGTTCCCCACCACGGCCAGGTCGTCCACGTCGTTTTTGACCCAGATGCCGGGCATCACGTTGGCGAAGACATTGTCCACGATCCACACCTGGTGGGATCCGTCCCGCACCATGATCCCCTGGGAGTACTCCTCGGCGCCGTAGCAGCGGATGGTCAGGCCGGTGACGACCAGGTGGGGCGTCCCTTCCAGCCAGAGGGCCCGCCCGAAGGTGGAGACCTGGAGCTCGTGTCCGGCGGGGGCGGCGTCTCCCGGCAGCCGCACGAACACGGTGGTGCCGTCGTGGAAGAAGCCCCCGGCGGTGTTGAAGGTGTTGGCCTGGAGGTCGGCCAGGGACTCGTAGCGCCAGAGCCGCAGGCCGTCCACCGAGACGTAGCGGGTCAGGGCCACCGCGGCGCTGTAGACGGCGCCGCCCTCGTCGGTCCAGGCGGCCGGGTCCTTCAGCGCCGGTTCCGCGCCGTCCAGGATGGCCGGTCCGTCCCCGGCCGCGGCGAGGGTGATGGGTGCCCCCGGGCTGCCGCCCCGGGGGACGTCGATCTCCTCGTGGTACACGCCGGCGTGGACGAGCACCGTGTCGCCGGGTTGGGCCGCCCCGAGCCCGCGCCCCACCGTGGCGTAGGGATCCGCCGCGGTGCCCGCGCCGCCGTCATCGCCCGAGGGGTCCACGTGCCACTGGGCGCCCGTGGACTGGGGCACCGCCGACGACCGCGTCACCCCGGCCGCCGTGAGGGTCCCGCCCGTGACGCCGTCGGGATCGGTCAGGGTGATCCGAACCTCGTAGGCGGTGTCCTCCGGTAGAAAGAACGCGCTGCCCACGAAGCGATCCGTGGCCACCCGGGACAGCCGGTGCCCGGCCGCGAACCCCGCGCCATCCACGTTCACCTCCAGCGCGGCCGAGGCGTCACCGTTGTCGTCCCCGGAGATGGTCACGGTGATCCCCACGTTGGTGAAGGTGGCGTGGACCACGGCGTCCTCGCCGGTCACGGCGTTCTGCGCCCGCGCGACCGTGGGCCAGCCCAGGCCCACCAAGGCGGTCGCCACGACGATCGGAATCCAGGTGCGCCAGGTATGATTGCTCATCAGTCCACTCCCGAGGCGTTTGTGACAAGGTCACTCACGACCCTAGTCTGGGTGCAGCCCTGTCGACTACCCCGGTGATTCGAGGGGCGCGCAATTTCAGATCTACATTTTTTGCGCACCTGTCAACGAAAGTCCACAGGGGCACTCTGTCGGGGAGTCAAACCCCGCGATTCCGCTGCACGTGGGATGACGCGGGGGAGAGGCAAACGCTTGAAAAGGTGAAGAGAATCACGCCCCCCGGGTTGTATTCTCTCGATCTTCGGCGGCTGGGCACGGAGGATGCAGAGTGAGTGGCTCCGACAGTCGACGGAATCGGCTGCAAGACCGAAGCGTCAGTTCGTAGCGTCAGTCAATTTGGAGGAATCAAATGCTCAGGAAGTACACCGCGACAGGGTTGCCCGTCTTGGCACTGCTGCTCACCTTTACCCTCTGCGCCTGTGACAACAACGACACCGTGGGTCCTGGCCCGGACTCCGGAGCCGACATCGATGCAGGGTCGGAGGTCGTTCCGTCCTGCGAGGAGTCCGACGAGGCGGTCGTCCTGGACACGGGCAACATCGAGATCGTGAGCCTGGCGGCCTCGAAGACCTCCGATCGCGCCCTGGTCGTGTACGCGGTCGCCTCCACCCTGGATCCGAGCCTCTTCGCGAGCGTTTTCGATGGGAGTGAATTCTCCGCGCCGGTGGAGATTGCGCCGCCGCCTGGAATTTCCTTTTTGGGCGCCGGAGTCTCGGCGTGCTTCGCCGGCCCCATGGAGCGCCCCATCGTGGCACTCGGGGGGACCGATGCGCAGGGCCATCGCAATCTCATGGCGGTCGGCGATGCGACCGGGACCTTCATGACTCCGGTTCTGGTCGAAGACGAGCCCATGGATGGCGCCGAGTACTCGGCGCCCTACCTGGTCTGCTCCGCGACACGTGATCGCGCGGTGGTGTCGACGACACCGGCCACGGGGACGATCTGGGTCGATGCGTGGACGGGATCGTCCATGTTGGGGCCCCAGCAGGTCGTTGACCCAGGTTGGAGCGCTGCGGTCTGGGACCTTTCGGGTTTCAACCAGGGCGACCACGTGATCGCCGCCTACCTCCAGACCAACGAGACCATGACCAGCGCCGAGGTGAAGGGGCTCGTATTCTCGGACGTTCAGTGGGGATCACCGTCAACGCTGTACACGGGCGCCTTCCTCTCCTTCATGAGACCGACCGCTGCGGTGGCTCCCCTGGCGGATCGCGGTCTGGTCGTTTTTCCGGACGAGGAGGGAGGTCTTCAAGCTGTGCGCGTGACCGGAGACTCCTTCTCGGCCCGGACCGCGCTGACCGATCCGGGGACCACCACCGGCCTCGGTCGAATTCACTTCTTCAGGGCTGTCGACCGTGCCGCCATCGTCAGTGAGACGTCGGCGGGGGCCGTGCAGGTGGTGATCGACAACGGAGCCGATTTTGGGGCCCCTGTCTCCATCGGCACCAAGTACCAGGGCGCCGGAATGCACAACAGCTTCACGCGCTTCTACTCGTCGCCGACCTCGGCCGAGGCGTTCGTGCTCTTCGACGGTGACGCGCAGGGCAACGAGGTCATCTCCCTGGTGCCATTTGACGGCACATCCTTCTTGGCGCCCGTGACGTTGACCGACTCTGCCGAGTACATCACGGCGCACGGCGGGTACGCCAGCAGCGGTGACGCCGCCCTGTTCGTGTTCGAGACGATGTCGGAGCAAGATGGCGTACGCGCCTACGGTCGAGTCTGGGCCGATGGGGCGCTGCGAGGCGCCCAGCGGATCGACTGCGGGATCCCCAACCACGGAATGGGCGACTTCCAGGTGATTCCCGCCTGGGCCTCGGATCGATTCGGCGTGTACATCGGGCACGGCGGCGCTGGAGAGGAGGGAACCCAGCTCCGGGTGTACGACGACACCGTGCCGACCACGGGGACGATTTTCCCACTGGGCGAAGCCGTGGCGCTCTATTCGACCGACGGCATTCTCGTCGTCTCGGTCGATGGTCAGGACCTGATCTACGAGGTCCGATGACCCGGGGAGTCGGTACTACAGGACCACAGGACCATGGTCAGTGCATGGGACGGACCTCTCGGATATACTGGTGGTTGAGCTGGTGGGGATGAAGCAGATGTCTCACGCACTACATACGCCAGAAGAGATCCCTACGTTGTTGGCGGGCGTAGTCATCTTGTGCGTGATTTGCTCCTGCGCCGGCACTGCGGCGCACGACGACGGCAACAACCACAACCACTCCGCGGCCGTCTGTGGCAACGGCGTTCTGGAGGCCGGTGAGCAGTGCGACGGGTCGGACCTCGCCGGTCACACGTGTGAGACGCAAGGATTCGAAGGAGGGCTGGTGCGCTGCACCCAAGGGTGTCTTCTCGACACGAGGGACTGTCACCTGTGCGGCGATGGAGTGGTCAGCGGCCCGGAGGCGTGTGACGGGAGCGACCTCGCCGGCGCGACCTGTGGATCGCTGGGATTCGTCGCCGGCGCCCTGGCCTGCTCGGTTGCCGACTGTGACTTTGACACATCGCAGTGCACGATGTGCGGAAACGGGCTCATCGACTTGTCGCAAGGAGAGCAGGAGCTTTGCGATGGCCCGGACCTGGGCGGCCAGACCTGCTTTTTGGAGACGGGGCTTCCGGATGGCGAGCTCGTCTGTGATCCGTCGTGCGAGTCCTTCGACACCTCGGGCTGCCATGACTGCGGCAACGGCGTCCGCGAGGGGCCGGAGGACTGCGACGGCGCGAGCCTCGGACCCGCCACCTGTCTCACCGAGACGGGTCACACCGAGGGAGCGCTCTCATGCAACGGCGACTGCACCTTCGACGTGAGTACTTGTCATACCTGCGGCGACGGCGTTCGCGACGGTCCCGAGCTGTGTGACGGCCTCTGGGTCGGGCTCGAGACCTGCCAGTCGCAGGCGGGTGTGCCCGACGGCGTGCTCACGTGTCTGCCGGGCTGCGCCGGCTACGACCTCTCGGGATGCCACACCTGCGGGAACGGCATCCTCGAGGGCCCGGAGGACTGCGAGGACGGCAACACCACCGACTGGGACGGCTGCACCGACTGCTTCATCAACGAGATCCAGGCCAACACCTACACGCTGTTGATCCAACAAGCACCCGCCCTGGCGGCGTCCGACAGCGGCAGTTTCGTCATCGTGTGGCAAAGCACACCTAGCACGCCGATCGGGCAGGACGGAGACGAATCCGGCGTCTTCGGCCAGCGGTTCGACGCCACGGGCCTGCCGGTGGGCCCGGAGTTTCAGGTCAACACCTACATCATCGATCACCAGTGGCGTGCCTCAGTGGCGATGGCCGCCGATGGGAGGTTTGTCGTCGTGTGGCAAAGCTGGGGCCAGGACGGAGACGAATACGGCGTCTTCGGTCAGCGCTTCGATGCCCTGGGGCTCCCGGTGGGCGGGGAGTTCCCGGTCAACACCTACACGACGAGCGCTCAGACCAGAGCCTCCGTCGCCATGGCCGCGGACGGGTCGTTCGTGGTCGTGTGGCACAGCCTGGGGCAGGACACGTTTGGGTATGGCGTCTATGCCAGACGCTTCGACAGCGAGGGCACGGCGCTGGGACCCGAGCTTCTCGTCAACTCCTATGTGTGGGACTGGCAGAACGCCCCTCATGTCGCGATGACCGCCGATGGGCGCTTTGTCGTCGTCTGGCAAAGCCAGGGCCAGGATGGGTTCGGATGTGGGATCTTCGGACAGCGCTACGACAGCGCCGGTTTTCCGGCGGGAGGGGAATTCCGTATCAACACCCATACGGAAGATAGTCAACGCCACCCGTCGGTGGCGATTACAGACGACGGCTCCTTCGTCGTCGCCTGGGACAGCGCCGGCCAGGATCTGGATGGCTCCACCGGCGTCATCGCGCAGCGCTTCGATGCCCTCGGGAGCCCGGTGGGCGGGGAGATCCTTGTCAACACCTACACGCCGGACACACAGAGAGAACCCTCTGTTTCCATGGCGCCTGACGGCAGCTTCATCGTTGTTTGGGAGAGCTACGATCAGTTCGAGTATGGCGTTTTCGGACAACGGTTCGACAGCACCGGCGCCTTCGCGGGCAGCGAGTTTCAGGTAAACTACTACCAGCCACACTTCCAGTGGAACCAAGTGGTGACCATGGTCGCCAACGGGCGCTTCATCGTGTCATGGGACAGTGCGGGGCAAGATGGGAGCGGATCTGGTATCTTCTTCCAGCGTTACGACAGCAGCGGGAATCCCCTGGGAACCACTCCGTAGCACCTAGTAGTAGCACTCCCAACGCAAGACCACATAGTACTGATTCCACGGCGTAGACTTCAGCGTTGCGCGGGCAATCGAGTCCATGTCATCCCAATCGAGCAAACCAGACTCTTCTACGTCCACTGAGTTGTACCGCGTTGGATTGGCGTGTACGGCGCTTGATCTATTTGCGCAAACGCGTTGAACTCGTGCTCGAGGAACCCGCACGATGGCCGGCAAGGGATACAATGAGGTCATACACCACGAAGTCGGACGGCACACTGGTCATTCGGGCGGACATGTACAGGCGCCGGAAGGGGATGGTCGGCGCCATCATCATGGGCGTGGTCACCTTGCTCTCGGTCGTCGGCGTGACCCAGCAGCCGGGAGTCCCCTTGTACCTTCTGACGGTGATGACTGGTGCCTCCACGGCGATTCTCGTGGTCTACGCCTCGTTGGGGCCCCGGTGCGTCGTCCGACCGGAAACCCGATCGGTGCACGCGGGCGGTATGAGCTACCCGTTTGGTGAGATCGGGGCCGTCAGTCTGGGCAGCTACATCTATCATCGCTCCGGAAACAGGAACATGGCGGCGCAGCACGTGCAACTGTTCGAGGTGCACCTGATTACCGGGGACTCCGTGTCGGCGCTGTGTGAGGAGCTTCCACGACGCGACGCAGTCCGGACGGCTCGGCAGGACCTCTCCGACGCTGACCAGGAGGATGCCGTGTACGGGGATCCGGTGCTGACGAGGCTGGTCGACGCTCACCGTGCGATCCCTGAGAAGGTCTACGAAGGGAAACGGCTATCCGAGGCGACCGAGGTGGCAGTCGTCCTGGCACGCGCGCTCGACCTTCCGGTCATCGATACGCTCGGGCCGGAGCCGGGGCGGGTGAGGGTGGTTGCCCCGGGAGAGGTATCGCCGTCAGGGTGAGCCCGGCGGAGGATTTGAGGCGTCGCGGGTCGAGACCGTCATTCTCTGGCGCTCATCGACGCGCCGTGCGACCATCGCTCTGTGCTTGTGGACGACACGCGCCCACGGTGGCTCAGATACTTCACCCGCTGGATGTCTTGCAGGTCGAGGCCAGCTTGCTCGAAAAGTAGCGCTTGTCCGATTCGAGGTGGCAGTGCTTGTATTTTTGGCCCGAGCCGCACCAGCACTTGGCGTTGCGACCGAGTTTGCGAGCGCTGTCCGGTGGTGTACCGGATACGCTGAACAGCCTGCGCAAAAATCCCATCGGCTTGCCTTCCTCTGTCTCTACGTAAGAGTATAGTAAACTCCCAGCACTTTATGGGAGAATCATTGAAAATATTCTCGGTCCTCGTGAAACGGAGGTGCAAGCCCGTCTGCTCCCCTCCCTCGAACAAGTGAATGTAGTGCCGACGGAAGTCGGTGTTCGGTGAGCTACATGTGCCGCATGAGGTCGAGGTAGCGATCCATGTAGACCCGCGCTACCCCCTGCGTAAAGCGCATCCCGGCCAAGGGGTTGTTGTGCAACAGCCCGAGGAACGGTTGGGCTTCGATGGACAGGATCCGGCACTCTTGAGCGGTCACCGCGTCGGTCGTGTAGCGGCGACTGCCGACCACGGAGGCGACGCCGAAGATCTCCCCGGCCAGCACCTCTGAGAGGAGGGGCTGGCTCTTGGAGGCATGTCCTGCCAGCAGGAGATAGATGACTCCGTGGAGGTTGACGTAGATGTGGGATGCGGGTGCGCCGGCGCGATAGAGCGTCTCGCCCTCCTTGCAGGTCCGGATCGAGGAGAACTTGTCGATTCGCGCCAGCTCATCTTCGCTGAGCTGCTCGAAGAGCAGATGACGATCCACGGACGATACAAAGGTCGGCCTCGGCCAGATGGGCTCCGTGACGTCAGGCTCCGCAGGTGGCGTGGTGACTGGCGGCTGGGCTCCGTGTCCAGGTCCGCCTTGTTGGGGGGACGGGTTGCCATGGCTCATTGCATTTCCTCCAGTGGGGGTAGATCCGACTATTTTGGTGGGCTGTCTGGCGGCCGCTGACAAGACCTGCCGGCCACGGTGGCGGAAAAGGGCGATTCGGGGGACATCCCACTGGCGGAATCTGCCACGCAGAGCCCCGCTGCCCGGCGTAAAAAAGGCGGGAGAGGTGCCCTCCGATGAGCGACAGTAGAGATTTCTCAGAGGCGATCGGCTGGCCAGCCCCAGAGGCGATCGCCTGGCCCCGGAGACCCTTCGGCTGGCTGCCAGGCGGCGGCGCTGGTCGTTGGTCCGTCTAGAAGTCGTTGTGCTGGGGATGACTCCGTTTGAATCGGGCCATTCTCTGTGATCCGTCCGGACGACGCGCGCACCTCTTGATTCGCTCGATATTGCGAGGCATCATGCGAAGATCACGATTGACGAGAGAGGACTCCATCGGCGTGTACGCAGTGGGAAACCTGGTGTACGTCACCGCGGCGGACGGGCTGTGGGTGGTCGATACCACTGACGCGAGTGAGCCGCAGCTCGTGTCCCATGTCGACACCACGTCGAATTCCTGGGACGTGGTGGTCTCCGGGACCACGGCCTATGTCGGCCACGGCGGTGGGGCTCTCACCACCTTTGACGTCTCAGATCCCTCGAATCCCCAGCCCCTCGGGCACGTCTTCATCGGCGACTGGTCCAACCCCGTGGACTTCCAGCTCATAGGCGATCGGCTCTACAGCGCCGTCAGTTGCTGTCTGAGCGTGTTCGACGTGACCGATCTATACAACCCCGCCCCCCTCGCCAGTGCTCCCCTCACCGCGGGCTCCGGTGTCGCCAACCAGATCCACCGCGAGGGCGGCTACGTCTACGTCACCACGCGATGGCAAGGGCTGCTCAACTACTCGATGACCTGCGCGGATTGACTCTGTCCGCCGTCCACCGTGCGTCGTGCGTTGTGCGTCGTGCGTTGTGCACCTCAGCAACCTGGCACAGCCGCTCGGCTCCTGAAGACCCCGATTGGTTTGAGACAATGCAGACAGAGACAATGCAGACAGAGACAATGCAGACAGAGACAATGCAGACAGAGACAATGCAGACAGAGACAGTGCAGACAGAGACAGTGCAGACACGCAGGGCAGGCGAGTGGAAACCGGAGCAAGGCTCGAAGCTGGTGTGGATCTATCGGAGGACGCTCGCGAACGAGGGGCGAAAGTGAGGGATTGAGAGGTATGGCCAATGACCAATGAAGACGAACCGCACGTGGCCGTCCTCAAGGCCTGGAGCTGCATAGGGTGTGGAGCTCCGCTTGATCCCAGGGCGGACAGCGACGGCTATGTGGAGTGCGAGCACTGCGGACACAAGTATGTGGACCCCAGCGCAAAGGACCCGCCACCCGAGCCTGAGATCGTTCTGGTTCGTGAATCGGAGCTGCCGCTGTCGCTGCCCACGTTTTTTGATGAAGCCAACGTTCGCGGTCGTGTTGGGAAGTTCCTGAGGGGCGGTGTGTTTTCGCCCGGAGACCTCGCCCAGCAGGCGAAGCTGGGCGCCCTGGCGTGGTCCCTGGTGCCGGCGTGGACAGGTTCCGTCACGGCCATGAGCCGGTGGACAGCGGAGGTGGGGAAAAAAAAGGGGGACAAGATATCGTGGCGCAAAGACAAGGGTCAGCACCAACACAACTACGCGGACATGTACGCCGTAGCAGGACCGGCGGTCTGGCGAAGCGGCCCCTCGGAGAGGGCGGTCCTTTCTGCTCAACCGCTATTCGCACAGGCGCGGCGCGACCACTACCTGGAGCTGCAGTCGGACCAGTTCGTCCCCGTTCGCATGAGTGACAGTGAAGCGTTCACCAGAATTGAAGGTGTCGTAAAGAGACTCGAGCACAAGACGTGCCGGCGCCAGGTGAGCTCCGGACAGGTCCGTAACTTCCGGGTGGACACGGTGATTCAGGAGCGAAATCTCCAGCTGATCCACGTCCCGGTGTGGCACGGCCACTACCAGTATGGAAAAAAGCAGTACGCGGTGTACGTCAATGCGGCCACCGGGAGCAGCTTCGGCATACGCCCCTTGAGTCCCAAGCGTGTGGGCATCGCCGTTGCCATTGCGGCCGCCGTGCTGCTCATCGTCGGCATCTGGGTTCATCGACAGGACGCCGCAAATAAAGCGGACGCGCGCCGCAAGGCTGAAATCGCGCGTCTCGAGCTGAAGAAGAAACGAGACGCCCTCGCGAAACAGGCGCGCGCCCTGGGCACAGCGCCCCGAGCCAACGCGGACAGGATCCACGCCACCATCGCGCAGCTGAAATCCATGGGCGATGTGTCTTGTGAGATCCGGAGGATCGGTGTGACGGCTGCGTTGGCCGAAGCGAGGCATCACCTTGCGAAGGCCCAGCCGGTCAAGGCGGCGACGGCGTTCCATCGCGCCGTGGGCTATGCCAGGGAGGACTCCGCGCAAAGAAAGCCGATCCTCGCCGAGTGGAAGAAGGCAGCCCAGCAGAGCTACTCAAAGGGCTATGGCGCGTACAAGGTCAAGTCGCTATACGTCGCGGAGGTACATCTGGCAGCCGCCGATGCCTTGCTTTCTAGCCTAAAGCTCATTGTCTCGGGTGACGCGGACGTCAAGGATCTGGCCACCACTACGGCCCTGGCGCGAAAGGCCATCGCAGCGGCCCTGAAGAAGCGATTCAACACAACGGTTCGGCTGATGCTGTTCAACGACAAGGATGGGGATCCCTGGGACCGCGATGGTGCGCCCGATCCACAGGTCACTGTCACCGTCGCCGGACGAACGGCGACACTCAAAGAGCAGGTGGGCAAGGACCGCTTCGAGATTTCGGCTCCCCTGGAGCTCCGAAGAAGGCTGCTTGTGCAGGTCCAGGTCTTCGAACGGGACGGTGGCAAGAATGCCGAAAAGGTGGGTCGTGCCCAAGGAGTCTACGAGGCGGGTCGCCCCCTTTGGCTGAAAGCCGGGTGGGCGTATGTCCAGGTTTTGACGAGGGCCCAGGCGAAGCGACATCGATTCGGCGCCTTTGTCGCCGCTGCCCAGCGACGTCACCGCGCAGACCGACTCGCCTCATGGGGCGGAACAATCGTCAAGCGCGGCCAGACAATCCGTTTCCGCGACTCGGAGGTGACGATCGCCAGGAAGCGCAGATTCAAAACGCACCGGAGCCGCCCCGCCGACAAGGCATTTTGCGGTGCGCCTACCCTTCGGGCTCCAGCCGGCGGTTTTTTCGTCGTGCTGACCATCCGGCAGAGGGTCCTGGGCTCTCGGCCCATGGCCGGCCTGCGGAAGGATCGCCTCTTCGGCGGGGTAAGCGCCGCCTTGGTGTCGACCACCGGACACAACCTCTCCGCACATCCCTCCCTCGCCACCTGTCTATACCGGGGAGCCCAACAGATCACCGCCTCCAGGAATCCCGGCCAGAAGTGGGAGGTCCTCATTCCCTATGCGGTCCCAAAGGACACACGCCCCGGAGATCTATATCTTCAGTTGTCCGGACATGCCGCTATCGGCGGACAACAGTTGAAGCGGCTGAAGGTGTGGTGAGGTCCCGACTTCTGTGGAACAATGGAACTCGTCGGTGCGGCGTCTGGGCCAGTTTCTTCGAGGATAGGCACTCTGTGTCAATGATCTCTCGCATGGGAGAGGAATTTGGTGATATGCTACCTTCGGAAGAACTAGAAAGGGGACCGAGATCATGAGTAAGAAAGACAATAGCACTAAGCGAATTAGTAAGAAATCCAAGAAGATGACCGTGGAGGAGCTGGAGGCCAGGGTGGCGTTGAGCGTGCCCAACCAGAAGAAGAGCCCCTTCCCCTCGCCGTACATGCCCGGCACGGACTACGGGTTGATCAAGCGGAGCAACCTGTGAAGCGAAAGAAGAACCAGGCCAAGCCGGCCAAGCCGGCGAAGACCGATCGGCTGACCGTGGAGGAGCTGGAGGCCAGGGTGGCGTTGACCGTACCCGACCAGAAGAAGAGCCCCTTCCCCTCGCCGTACATGCCCGGCACATACTACGGGCTAGCCAAACGGAGTAACCTGTGAAGCGAAAGAAGAACCAGGCCAAGCCGGCCAAGTCGGCGAAAACCGATCGGCTGACCGTGGAGGAGCTGGAGGCCAGGGTGGCGCTGAGCGTGCCCGATCAGAAGAAGAGCCCCTTCCCCACGCCGTACATGCCGGGCACCCTTTACGGACTGGCAAAGCGAAGCAACCTGTAGCCCGCGTGCTACAAGGCCGTTGCCAACGCAACCGCGTCTAGCGGACAGTCGCCGGATGATTCTCCATCTGGGTTGTGGGGAGCAGTATCTCTCCGGCGCCCTCAACATCGACCGACATGACACGACTGTGGCGGACGCCCGCGCCGATGCGCGGATGCTCCCGGTCCGTGCCCAGACCTGCGACGCCGTGGTGGCAAATCACCTCCTGGAGCACCTGGGCTATGTGGGAGCGATCCATGCGTTGGCTGAGGCGTTTCGAGTGCTCCGCCCCGGCGGCCGGCTCGAGGTGGAGACTCCGGATCCGCAGCGGTCCTTCGAGGCCTTTGTGGCGGACGAGAGCCCAGCGCACCGCGCGGCGGTCCTGACCTGGATCTTCGGAGAGGACCAGGCCGGTCAGGGCCATGTGTTGCTCTTTCCGGAGGCGCTCCTGCGCAAGGTGGTCCACGAGAGCGGGTTCACGGATGTGGTCATGCAGGAGCCGCACACCCATCGGCATCGGTGGGGCCAGCGGCTGGTGGCGCGGCGCGGCGACCATCCGGCGAGCCGGCTGGTGGCGCGGCTGCGGCCGGTCGTGGCGGACCAGGTGTTGGATGGAACCACTCCCCAGGAGGCGCTGGAGCTGGAGCGCGTTGTCTGGGCCGGGCTGCGGACCTGCTGGCACGACGACGCGGCCCCGGACTCGGTGCTCGACCGTCTGCTGGAGATCACCGTGGTGGCGCCACGGGTGATCATCGCCCTGGCGCACCAGTCGGACGCGGCTTTCCTGGAGTCTGCCGGGGGCGTCTCGCTGGCGTCGTGTCGCGGGGTGGCCGAGGCGCTGCGCGAGGCCCACCATGTCCGCGTGCTCCGGCACGCATTCTGTGTCCTCTGCGCGGGGACAAACGACGTCGCGGACGGGTACGAGCACCTCCGCGCCGCCGCCGTCGAGATCGCGCGAGCCTGGCTGACGCAACTGCCCGCATCGCCGGCGCGCGACCTCTCCGACCAGCTCGAGGCTCACGGCGTGGCGCTCGACCTTCCCGGGTCGGCGATGCCGGGCGACCTGGAGGTCTCCGCGGGGCGCCGGGACGTGGAGGGACGCCGGCCGGCCTGGCCACGTCACGAGCTACTCACCCGGGAGCACCTGGCCGATCGGGCGCGGTGGTTTTGCGACGTGGGGATCCGGTGCTTTGCCCGGGGGCGGCTGGACGAGGCGCGGCTGCTGTTTCGCCTCGCTGTGTGCTCCAAGGTGGAAGGGCTCTACCCGGTGTGGAACATGGCCAGGCTGCAAACGGTCCTGGGGCAGCGACGCAACGCCCAGGCCTTCTATCGGGGCGCGCTGGATTTCCCGCTGCCCCAGCGCCTGGAGGCGCGGATCCGGGACGATGAGCAGCGGTGCGCCGCGGGGGAGGTCTTCGCCGATCCGGTCGCCGTGGGGACCGGGGTGGATCGCCGATGAACGGAGAGAAACGACCACCGCCCCAGTACCTGCTGTGGGAGCTGACCCTGCGCTGCAACTGCCGGTGCACCCACTGCGCCGCGGCCGGTGGCAAGCCGCGGAAGAATGAGCTCTCGACCGAGGAGGCCATCGACCTGTGCGCCCAGATCGCCGCGCTGGAGGTCGGGTCGGTGTGCCTCATGGGCGGCGAGGCCCTGCTGCGGCCGGACTGGGATCGAGTCGCGCTGCGCCTGCGCGAGCTGGGCGTCGCCGCCCTCGGGCTGGTCACCAACGGCATCGCCCTGAACGACGACGCCTGGCGTCGGCTCGAGATCCTGGGATTCTGTCAGGTCGTGATCAGCCTCGACGGAACGACCCCCGACGTGGTGGACCGGCGACGCGGCCGAACCGGGGCGCTCGCCGCGGCCCAGCACGCCATCGAGGAGATGGCCGCCCGGCCGATGGAGCATCGCACCGTGGTCACGTCGGTGGACCGGACCAACATCGGCCAGCTGGAGCCCGTTCGGGACTGGCTGGTGGACCATGCCCCGGGCATCACCTGGACGATCAACTTCGCCAGCCCGGCGCCGGGCAGCCGCATGGCGCGCAGCGACGCCATCGACGCCGGTGACTTTTTGCGCCTGGCGCGCTTCATCGCCGAGAGCCGGGCCGCGCTGGCCGGCCGGATCGATGTCACCGGGACCCACAGCCTCGGTCACTGCTCGCGTCGCTTTCCGAACCTGCACAACTACCAGTGGCAAGGCTGCGAGGCCGGTCTCTCCACGGTCGGGATCCGGAGCGACGGCGACGTCACGGGCTGTCTGGTCCTGGGGGGCGACTTCATCGAGGGCAACGTGCGTAAGCGGCCCCTCTCCGACCTGTGGCACGACCCGCGCGGCTTTTCCTACAACCGGGCCTTCTCGACCCAGATGCTCCAGGGCGAATGCCGCGGGTGCGAGCACGGCGAGGTCTGCCGGGGCGGCTGCCGGGAGGCGGCGGTGGCATATTCGGGCAACCCCTTCGAGGCGCCGTTCTGCCTTCACCGGATGGAACAGCGGGGAGAGGTGGACTTATGAGTAGTCGCGAGACCAACCCTGGCGATGCCGCGGGGACGGAAGCCGCGGGGACGGATGCCGCGGGGACGGAAGCCGCGGGGACGAGTGTCGACGGTCGGCTGCTGTTCGTGAATCTGGAGCTGACGCTGCGCTGCAACCTCAGGTGTTTGCACTGCGGCTCCACGGCGGGCCGGCCGCGGCGCGCGGAGCTGACCACCAACCAGTGGATCGACGTGGTGGGCCAGCTGGCCGACCTGGGCTGCCAGGAGGTCTGCGTCCTGGGCGGTGAGCCCCTGGTGCGGCGCGACTGGCGCGACGTGGCGTCGGCGATCTGCGATCACGGCATGGACCTGGTGCTGATCACCAACGGCTGGTCCGTCGACGAGAAGGTCGTCCGGCAGCTCCAGAAGCTGGAGCGGCTGGACCGCATCGGGGTGAGCCTCGATGGAGCCGACGCCCAGACGCACGACCGGCTGCGGGGCCGCGATGGCTCCTTCGAGCGGGCCCGTGGCGCGCTGTGGATGCTTCGGGACGCCGGGTTCGAGGTGGGCGCCATCACCGCGGTCTCGCGGCTGAATCTGGAAGAGCTGCTGCCCCTCCGAGACCTGCTGGTCGGCCAGGACATCACCTGGCAGCTTCAGACCGTGGCCGGCCACGGCGAGCGCTGGTCCCCCGACTGGAACCTCACGCCCGAGCAGCACTACCAGGTGGCCTGGTTCATCGCCGCGAGCCGGGCGGAGCTGGGCGTCAAGGCCCTCCCCGTGGCGGGCAGCCACGGCATCGGCTACCACTCGGATCGGATCAGCGGCTATGCGGAGCTGCCGGACTGGCCTGGCTGCCACGGCGGCCTCGTCACGCTCGGCCTGTGCAGCAACGGCGACGTGAAGCCGTGTCTGTCGCAGCCCGACTCCAGCGTCGTGGGCCACCTGGCCACGCGCTCGCTGCGCGAGATCTGGGAAGACGACCGGCTCTTCACCCGGAACCGGCAGTTCGAGCGCACGATGCTCGACGGCTTCTGCGCGCAGTGCCCGCACGCGATGACCTGCCGGGGAGGCTGCCCCAACCTGCCATCTGCGAGCCATGGGTCGGATCGGGACAACGCCTTTTGTCTGTACCGGCTGGAGCAGGAGGGACGGGTCCCGCCCGACCCGCTGAAGGAGGGCTGGCTTCGGTGAGACAGCGTGAGGTCCTCCCGCTCGAGCCGCTCCATCCGCTCCGGGAGGCGGTGGCCGAGGCCCTCGCGGGGTACGGCCTCGGCCCCGGCTTCCTGGCGAGCCCGCCCGGGATCGTGCTCGCCGCGGTTCGGGGCGAGAAGCTGGAGGGCTTCGGCGTCTTTCACGACCTGCGGGACCCGGCCCAGCACCCGGGCACGGCCTTCGACATGGAGGCCGCGGCCGACCTGGTGGCCAGCCCGGACGTGGGCCTGTTTCGCATCGCGCTTTTGCACAGCTCCATCGGCCCCGAGCAGTTGGCCCCAGTGACCGAACGGCTGCTGGACGCCCTGGACCGGATCCTCGCCGCGCGGTTCGCCAGCAGCGCGGTGGTCATTCCCCTGTTCGCACAAGCCAACGCGCGGGCCTTTCCCCTGTACGAGAAGCTGGAGTTCCGGCGGCGGGGGATCACCTCCTACGCGCTGGAGATCGACCTGGCGCCCCACGCGCTGCCCGTGCCACCGGTGCCGCTCCCATCGGAGCTCGCCGTGGTGTTCATGGACGGGCTGAGGCGCATCCCGGTGCGCGGCCTGGCCCGCTGCTATGCCCGGATCTTCCTCGACGCGTCCCAGGTCGACGAGGCCCACCAGGTGATCGCCGGTGTGGTGGGCGCGGAGGGCTTCGCACCCGACCTGAGCTTCGTGGTGCGGCGGCGCTCCGGCCGGGTGATCGGCTTCCTGCTGACCGAGCGGGCTTTGCGCCCGGACGCGGTGAACATCACCGTGGTGGGTCTCGATCGGCGGTACCGCAACCTCGGCGTGCCGTTCCACTCGTTTCCGCTCTTTGCGGCCCGCTGCGTGGAGCGGGGTGTGACCACCGCGACGGAGATGACGTCCCGGAAGTCAGTGAAGAGGCTCGTCTGCGACCTCCTCGGCGGCCGCTGCACGGATCGGCTCGTGTGGCTCATCCGGGCGCGCTGACTCTCCGGCGGCGGAGCCACCAGGCCGTGGCGCCCAGAAGCGCCAGCAACCCCACGAAGGCGACCCGCCCCGGATCGCCGAATCGGCCCGCCAGCACCACGTAGCTCCAGTGGCCGACCCAACCGATGAGCGCCGCCGAGTAGGCCAAGGCGAGGGGCGCGTAGATCAGGCAGGCCAGGTGATGGGCGCGCGATAGGCTCGAACGCTGGCCACGCAGACGGTCGAAGAGGCACTCAAACGCCGTGGAGCGCAGGTTGGGCAGGCCCAGCAGATCCGAAAGCACGTAGTAGCCGTCCAGCTTGATCAGGGGATTGAGGTTGAAGACGCACTTGATTCCCGAGGTGGCCACGATTCCCAGGGCCACCTCGGCCGCGGTGCTCCCCGCGGGCAGCACGACCAGCCCAAAGACCGCCACGGCCCAGACCAGGGCTTCGAAGAAGCTGCCGGCGAGCATCACCGTGATCCGCTGGCGCGGCGGCAGCATCCAGGAGTCAGTCACGTCGCAGTAGGTGCAGGGTTGGAAGTAGTAGAAAATGACGCCCATGTCCCGGACCGCACAGCCCAGGTGACGGCAGGCCAGGCCGTGGGCCAGCTCGTGCGCGGCCATCATGGCCAGGGCCGGAAGATATATCGTCAGGAAACTCTGCCAGCCCAGGCCCCGCCGTAGCTCGAGGCCCCAGGCGCCGAAGTGGGCCAGGCAGATCCCCATGGCTGCGAGGATGGCGAGCCCGCCGACTACGAGAAAGGCCCGGTTGAACAGGAATCCGAGGCGACGGTCCAGCCAGTCGAGCAGCCGACTGGGGTCCAGCAAGTGTACCTGAAAGGCCAGGACCGAACGTATGGGACTTCGGACGCGTGGTGGGGATGAGCCCACGACCAGACCCATGGCCTTGAGCTGCTCCACGAACCCGGCGACCTCCTCGGCGGACAGGTCCTCGCCAAAGCGGCTCGCCAGGTCGGTTGCGACCTGGTCCGCGGTGCGCTGTCCATCCAGCAGCTTTGCCGTACGCGCCGCCAATACAGTGAGGTTGAAGTACCGCCCGGCCCCGGGGTCCTTGACCACGACGGTGCCCTCTGGTCGGGGGTCCTCGTCCCCGAAGACCAGCTCGTCTCGGATGGCGGGCAGCGCGCGGTGCATCGTCAAAAGGGATTGTCCTCTGTCTGACTATACAAGGGCCCTCACCGAAAGGTTGTCAATGAGGTCGGGCTCACGATATCATCAGGCATCGTTGCGACGTCGAGGGATTTCAGAAAAGGAGCAAAGAGAAGATGCAACTACGGAATACGTTCGCGCTATTCGCGTCGGCCTTCCTGTTGGCCGGCGCCCTGGTCACGGTCTCTGGCTGCGGCGACGACGACAGCCAAACCACCAACAATAACAACAACCAGGCGCAGCAGGACGCTGCGGTCCAAGAAGACGCCGAGGTCCAGAACGACGCCGAGGTCCAGAACGACGCCGACGTGCCGCAGACCACGAACATCGAGGGACGCGTCTGGCTGTACTACTACACGACGCTCGCCCCACCGGCGAACATCGGCCTGGAATGGGGTGGAGGCGCCACGGTGGAGACGGTCGGGTTGACGCAGGAGATCTCGACCACGGCAGACTCGGAGGGGATCTTCACCCTCCCTGACGTGCCGATTGGAGAGACCATCTACCTGCGGGCGTCGGGGCTCACAGGCGCCAAGAACGGCCTGTCTCACATCTTCACGGTAGAGCCCGACCTGCTCCTGTTCCTGGTGTCGATCACCGACGAGCTACTCACCAACGTGGCGACCGCCTGGAGCGTGACGCCCGATCCGACATGCGGCATCCTGAGCGGCGTGGTGGCCGAGTGGGACGCCACCGCGGATCCCCCGATCACGGCGTTCATCGGCGATGCGACCCTCGGCGTGACCCCCGCGCCGGGTGGAGCGGGATACCAGCTCATCTACTTTGACCCCACCGATCCGAGCAACACCTCGCTCGCTTCTACCCACGCGCAGCAGTCACTCTTCTTCGGCGTGAACGTCCCGGTGCTGGGCGCCGGCAGCTACACGTTGACCACGACCCACGCCACCGAGACCCTGCCTGACATGGATGCCCCGATCGAGGCCGACTCAATCACCTACGTCGTCATCGCACCCTAGGCGGCTGATCAAAATAACCTTCTACACGGTCGGGACCGAGCGGTGCTGCCTGCGGTGAAGCGAAACCGAGGCGACGGAGGCCGCCCGGAGAGCTCACTCGTACTGGTGGTCGATGCGCCAGACGGTATCGCAGGGCCGACAGATGGCGGATGCCAAGCCCGAATTGCGGCGCGTTCGACCGGCGACGGACTTGAACACAGAGCCGGAAACGTCCTCGTCACACTGGAGACAGTCGTTGAGTGAGCCGTCTTCCATGTTGTAGGGCTCCGCATCCAACATGCTGATGAGGCAGATCTCCCGGCACTGCTCCCCATCGTTGATCGCGTTGTACGCCCAGGCGCGAGAGCAGGGCGGGCTGAATCCCACCGCGTCCTGGATACAGCTGTCGACATCCTCCACCGGGCCGCCCAGATTCGACGCGGCGCAGCTTCGGATCGGTTCGGTCTGATCCGGGATCCGGGCGTAGACCTCGAGGTCCGCCAAAGACGAGCAGGCGCCGCAAGCGCCGCCGTGCGTGATGATACCGCCGGCTGTCTCCGCCGCGTCGATGCTCGCAGCCACGGTTGTCTCGCTGAAGGTCTCCAGGCGATAGGTGTGGTCCCCGGTCACCACGACCGCACACACGGCGTTCACGTCTGGCTGGAGGTCTGGGGTCGTCTCGTAGGGATTGTCCGCCAGGACCGTGGACGGATTCTCCAACGTCCACGAGAGCAGCTCGGCAAAACCGGCCGCCTGCCACTGCCGCGGCGCCCAGGTCTCGTCTCCTTCGATTCGTGGAAAGCACCGGTCGCTGTCCAACCCTGTGGTTGCGTTGGGGTTTCCGTAGAAGCCCACGCAGGTCGTGTCCACCGCGGGTGGAGCAACAACAGACCCCTCGTCACAGGCAGCCAGGGAGAGTGTCAGGGCCAGGATCGGCGTGCACCACGGTTTCATGCCGGAACGATACCAGGCCCCGGTTGCACAGGGTAGGTCAAAACACCCGTGACGACTGCCGCCGTACACCCGTGACGACTGCCGCCGTTTCTTGCCGAGGTGGAGGTCCGACCGCCGACCACGGGTTTCGCGCTATACTGCGACGATGATCCACGGGGTGCCCATCGGGACGATTACGCTGGAGGTGACGCGGCGCTGCCACCGGCGGTGCGCGTTTTGTTACATGTCCGGGCTCGCCGAGCCCCACGACTCGCCTCCTGACGAGCTGCCTGCGGCGGACCTGGCGGACCTGGTGGGCGGGTTGGTGCGGCGCACGGGCTGCGACCGGGTGCAGCTCAGCGGCGGCGAGCCACTGCTGCGCCCGGATCTCCTGCCGCTGGTGGACGGGTTGCGGGCCCGGGGGGCGAACCTGTCGATGATCACCGACGCCGGTCCGCTGAACGCGGCCATGGCCGGGGATCTGGTCGCCCGGGGCGTGGGGCCCGTCCAGCCGACGTTGCTGGCGGGCTCCGCCGAGAACCACGACGCGCTCCGGGGGCGCGGGGCCTTCCAGGAGACCACCCGGGCCATCGCCACCGCCGTGGCCGCCGGGCTCGTGGTGACCGTGTCCATGGTCATCACGCGCCTCAACTGGCGGGAGGCGGGACCTGTGGCAGACCTGGCCTTTGCCCTGGGGGCCCGGACCCTGGGGCTCAGCCGCTTCTGCTCGGCCGGAGGCGCCGCGCCCGCCCACGACGCCTTGATGCCCGACGCTGCCCAGGTGTACTTCGCTGCGGCGGCGGCCGCGGCGCGGTGTGACCTGCACGGCCTGAGGCTCGCGTCGGTGGTGACCATCCCGCCCTGTGCCTGGCCGGACCCGACGCACCCGCCCCTGAAGGTGGGCGTGTGCTCGCTCATGGGGCCGCGCACCACGGTCACCGTGGGGCCCGACGGCTCGGTGCGTAGCTGCACCCTGAGCGAGCGGGTCGTGGGGAACCTCCAGACCGACGACTGGGAGGTCCTGGCCGAGCGGCTCTGGGACCAGGAGATAGGGCCGTGCCGGTCCCGCATTCCGGCACAGTGCCGTGCCTGCGCCTTTGTGGGCCGCTGTCACGGTGGCTGTCGGCTCTCGGCGGAGAAAGTGTTCGGCGACCTGGACCACGCGGATCCCCTGGCGCCGGCGCCCGCGTGGTCGGGAGGAGCGGGAGGAGCGGGAGAATAGAGGATAAACATTGAAATGCGCCCGGGCGACGGGCTAGGATTGCCTATCGGGGTGTAGGTGTGATGAGGAAATCAAAGCATACGTTGTTGTTGGCGGGTTTGATCCTGGTGGCCGTGGGGCTGTCCGGCTGTGCCTGGGGCGGCGTGAGCGGCGTGGCCTTCCTGGCCGCGTTGCTTCTTGCCCTGGGAGCGGGGTGCAGTGAGCGGCACATCGGCGCTGGGGATGACGCGGGCGTTGGCCCGGACTCCGGCGCTGACGCGGGCACCACAGCCTGCGACCAGGGTGCCTGCCCGGAGTTCATGGCCTGTGTCCCCTTGGGGCAGGACTTCTGGTGTCTGCCGGACGCCGACGGTGACGGCGTGCCCGACGACGAGGACAACTGCGTCTGGCTCGCCAACCCGGATCAGGTGGACACCGAAGGGGACTCCTGGGGAGATGCCTGTGACCTCTGGCCCGAGGAGGACAACCTCCTGTCGCCCTGTGGGCCTTGGTGCCAAGTGGACGAGGACGGCGACGGCATCGCGGGCACCCTGGATGTCGACTTCCCGTCCCCCATGGGCGACGACAACTGCCCGCTGCTTTACAACCCGGACCAAGCCGACGACGACCACGATGGGGTAGGGAATGCCTGTGACCTCTGCCCGGAGCCGAACATCATGTCCCCCTGCGGCGATGCCTGCCTCGACTCGGACGGTGACGGCATCTCCGATTGGGGCGACTGCACGGGCGTCGAGAGCGACGAGTGCCCGGGGACGCCCTCGGCCGGCAGTGGAGACTCCGACGGCGATGCGGTGCCCGACGTGTGTGACCCCGACGGCATCGCGCCCATCGCGTCGCGCGACTTCCGCCGCCGGGCCCTCCTCGAGCGGCTACAGCGCGAGGGCGTGCTCGAAGGCTCCACCGTTCGAATCGCCCTGGGTTGACGTCACCCCAGGGACGGCTCCACGCCCCTCCCCCTGAAGATTCCCTGGCATCGCCTCTCGAAACTGAGCACTTTTGTTCACAGTTTCTTCAGCCCCAATGGCCGATTGGTGGTCGGACCACGACAAAAACGCACTTTTTAGGAGGAGGAATACGTTTATTACTTGACTGCTTGCGACGATCCGTGCAAGGTTGCCCAAAAATGTAGCACCGAAACATCAGATACCAGAAGCGTGTTCTGGGGCGCTTCCAGGGATCATCGTGTCAGCAACCAATCCAATCATGACCAGGCCATCACCCGCCGGTGGATGCTCGGAGCTGATCGAGGTCAAGCGACGGCTATCCAAGACCACCAATCGACTGCAGCGACACATCCAGGCGATCCGTAACCAGGAGATCCCACCCCCGGGATTCCACTACCGGCAGACGCCCACCGAGGGACTCCCTGATCGGGAGACCCGGGTCGATAGCCGTCGCGTGGGCCGACTGCAGACGCTGGACTATCCTGTCCAGGGCAAGCTCCAGAAACCCCTCGGGGCGGGTCTGTTGACCCGGGTCGGCTACGCCGAGTGGGAGCCGGCCGAGAGCCTGTACATCGCCATCATCGTCGGGCCCGATGATCTGGACAGTGGCGGTCTGCGCGACCAGCTGCGCGACCAGCGTCGGCAGCGCCATGACGCCATGGTCTATCGTTGGCAGGGGGACTTCACCCTCGACGTCATCGGCTTCGATGCAATTGATCACAAGTCAGACCGGATCACCGGGCGCGTGGATCTGGTGCTGCTGTCCGACCGGATCCTCGGCGGCGCCCGAGAGCAGGCCTCGGTGCGGGAGCTGGAGCGCATCGCCCTGCAGACCCGACTCCAGTTCCGCGACTCCTACATCGTGGGCCTGATCGGCGATGACAGCGCCGCCGTGGGCGTGAACCACGCCTTTCACAGCGTCGAGCGCAAGGCCCGGTCCAAGGGCCTCACCGTGTTCGACCAGCACCTGCCCCGCGAGGTGGACCAGGACCGCGTCACCCGCTTGCTGGTCTCCTTCGCCAAGAGTCGCCGCTACGCCGCCGACCGGAGCGTGTGGCTCACCCCCGACCTCGGCGATGTGCCCCTGCCCATCCCCAAAGAGGACATCTCCCCGGGGAGCTGACACTCCTGAGCACGTCCTGGTTCCGTCGGTCACCCGAGCAGCGGCCGGCCAGGGCGCCGAGTCGTCCAGCGCACCCTCATGCAGAAACAACTGCACCGCCATGCACATCACACAGCGGAGAACTCGATACCACTGGGTGGCCGGAGTCTCGGCCTTGTCTTGGCGTCGGTGGTCGGTGTATGTTGCGCGGTGTCATGGATCCCGTCTACCTCGCACGCATCCAGTTCGGTCTGACCGCGTCATTTCACTACATTTTTCCACCGCTGTCGGTGGGGCTCGGGCTCCTGCTGGTCATCATGGAGGGGATGTACCTCAAGACGGCCGACGAGCGGTACCTCCGCATGACGAAGTTCTGGGCGAAGATCTTCGGGCTCATCTTCGCCATCGGGGTGGCCACGGGCATCGTGCTGGAGTTCCAGTTCGGGACGAACTGGTCCACCTACTCGCGGTTCGTGGGGGACGTGTTCGGCTCGGCTCTCGCGGCGGAGGGCATCTTCGCGTTCTTCCTGGAGTCGGGCTTTCTGGCCGTGGTCCTCTTCGGATGGGACCGCGTGAGCCCCCGGTGGCATTACTTCGCCACGGTGATGGTCTGCGTGGGCGCGCACTTTTCCGCCGTGTGGATCGTCGTGGCCAACTCCTGGCAGCAGACTCCGGCGGGACACCACCTCGTGCGAGACGCTGGGGGCCGGCTGCGTGCCGAGGTGGTGAGCTTCTGGGACGTGGTTTTCAACCCCTCCACCCTGGATCGCCTCTCCCACGTGATCATTGGCGCCTGGCAGGCTGGCGCCTTCCTGGTGCTCAGCATCAGCGCCTACTACCTGCTGCGCAAACGTCACGAGGACTTCGCCCGCGCGTCCATGAAGATCGCCTTGGTCGTGGCTGCGGCGGCGTCCCTGGGACAGCTCGCCAGCGGCCACTCCAGCGCCCAGACCGTGGCGGTACACCAGCCGGCCAAGCTGGCGGCCTTCGAGGGTCACTACCCCGCGAACGCGCCGGCGGACATGGTGCTGGTGGGCTGGGTGGACGAGGACAGCCGCACCGTGCACGGGATCAAGCTGCCAGGCATGCTGAGCTGGCTCATTCACTTCGATCGGGACGAGCCCGTCACCGGCCTCGACCGCTTCCCGAAGCGGGACCGCCCGCCGGTCCAGTCGGTGTTCCAGACGTACCACCTCATGGTGGCCGTCGGCATGGGGCTCATCGGGCTGTCGCTGCTCGGCGTCCTCCTCTGGTGGCGCCGGAAGCTGTTCGCGACCCGGTGGCTGCTGTGGTGCTTCGTGGCCTCGGTGGTCGGCCCGCAGATTGCCACCCAGGCGGGGTGGTTTTCGGCGGAGGTCGGGCGCCAGCCGTGGATGGTGCACGGTCTGTTGCGCACGTCCGACGGAGTCTCCCGGACCGTGACCGGCCCGGAGGTCCTCGCCTCCCTGATCATGTTCGGAGCGGTCTATCTGCTGCTCGGGGCGCTGTTTTTGTTTTTGCTCGGCTCCAAGATCAACCACGGACCCGAGGACGGGCCTGCGGGCGATGAGGAGGCCGGACCATGAGCTTCTCGCTCGACCTGCCCTCCATCTGGTTTTTGTTGGTGGGTGTGCTCTTCATGGGCTACGCCGTGCTGGATGGCTTCGACCTCGGGGTGGGCGCCCTGCACCTGTTTTCCAGGGGCGACACCGAGCGGCGGCTCATGATCAACTCCATCGGGCCGGTGTGGGACGGAAACGAGGTCTGGCTGGTCACGGCGGGCGGCGCCCTCTTCGCGGCCTTTCCAGAGGTCTACGCCACGGTCTTTTCCGGGTTCTACCTCGCCTTCATATTCTTTGTCTTCGCGCTCATCTTCCGGGCGGTGGCCATCGAGTTTCGCTCCAAGCAGCCCATGGCCTGGTGGCGCAGCGCCTGGGATGTGAGCTTCTCGGTGGCCAGCGTGGTGGCCAGCCTCCTGTTGGGCGTGGCCTTGGGCAACCTCGCGCGCGGGATCCCCCTGGCGGCCAACCACGAGTATGCCGGGACCTTCTTGGGGCTGGTGAACCCCTACGCGTTGCTCGTGGGCTTTACCACCCTGGCGCTGTTCACCATGCACGGCAACATCTACGTGCTGGTCAAGACCGACGGGGACCTGCGAGACCGGGCCCGGCGCTGGGCGCGGTGGACCATCGGCTCGTTCGTGGTCCTGTATCTGGCCACCACCCTGGTGACGCTGCTCACCCAGCCCCACCTGGCACGTCCTTTCGAGCGGCAGCCTCTCCTGGCCGTGATACCGGTGTTGACGCTGGTCGCCGTGGCCAACGTCCCGCGCGAGGTCTTTCGCGGCCGGGAGGTTCGGGCTCTCTTGTCCTCGTCCGTCGCCACCGTGGGCCTCTTGACCCTCTTCGGCATGGGCCTGTATCCCAACCTCGTCTTGTCCACGTCCGATCCCGCCACCAGCCTCGGGGTCTACAACGCCTCCTCGTCGCCGGGCACCCTCACGATCATGCTGATCATCGCCGGCATCGGCATGCCCCTGGTGGTCACCTACACCGTCGCCATCTACCACATCTTCCGCGGCAAGGTGAGCCTCTCGGACAACAGCTACTGATCAACTTCCTGTCCTATCCCCACACCGTGGAGCATCTGGCCACCACCGTGCGCGATGCCATCGAACGCCAGGAGAAGCTGCGTATCGTGGAGCGGGGCTCCTGGTTCGTCCTGCCGCGCTGATCCCCGCCCGGTCAATTTCGACCGGCAGGTCTTTCACCAACGCCAAGTCGGACATTAATGCCCATCGCCCTGCGCCGGCGGGACCTGCTTCTGTGCGCCGATCCTGACTACAGTGTTGTAATTACAGGGAAACCTTGCCGCACCGCCCACCGGCGGTGGCCCTGGTGGCCGTTGGTATGTCCATTGCAGCCCCAGGGATTGCTGGATTCTACCGCCCCTCGGGCGGTGACGCGCCGCTTGCGACCAGGCGGTTGGCAGAGGCAGGAGCAGGTCATGAAAAGAAACACCATATTGATCGTCGACGACGAGCCGTCGGTCCGGCGGCTGGTGGAGCGGCTGCTCAAGCGCGCGGGCCACCATGTGCTCGTGGCCGAAGACGCAGCAGAGGCTCGGGCCCTCGTGCGTCACGAAGAGGTCCACCTGATCCTCTGCGACTACGTGATGCCCGGGGAGAACGGGCTCGAGCTGCTGCGCTCCATGAAGCGGACCCACCCGGGGATCATCCGGGTGCTGCTCACGGGACGCGGGGACATGAGCACCGCCATCGAGGCCATCAACGGCGCCCAGGTCCAGTACTACCTGACCAAGCCCTTCGAGCTGTCGGAGCTGCTGGACACCGTCAACGAGCTGCTCAGTTGGTCCACCACCCGCAGCCGTGGCAAGACGCGACCGTTCACGGCCCAGCGGATGGAGGTCATCAGTGACCTGCGCTGCGCCCACCCGGGCATCGACTGCGTCCAGCGGGATGACGACGGCGCCATCGTCATCGATGATCTGGAGGAGCTGTATGACCAGGACATGAGCGAGCTCCTGGCAGAGCGGCCGGTGACGGCGCCAAGCCCGAGCGAAGATGAGACCCTCCTGGCCGACGACGACTTCCACAAGCTGATCGAAGGGTAGGCGCGTGTCCGACCAGACCCCCAGCCCGGCGTTGGCGGCTGCCATCGACGCGGACCACGAACTGGCCTGCGCGCCGCATCCGCGATGGTTGGTGTGGCAGACCACCCTGTGGGGCGTGTTGCTCGGCTGGTGCTTTCCCCTGGTCGCGACCTTCGTGGACCTGGCGTGGCACGGGCTGTCCCTGACCTGGTCCAACGTCGGCGCGGTGCAGGCAGGGAACCCCCTGCACTGGATTATCGATACCGCCCCGCTCTTTCTGGGGCTGGTCGCCCTCTCAGCGGGGATCTTTCGGGCGCGCCAGTCCCAACGCGCGGCGAAGGTGGAGCGGCTCCTGGACCAGCGGAGCGCCCAGCTCGAAGGCACCTGCGCCTCTCTCGCCCGGGTGTGCGAGAGACAGAAGGAGGCGGAGGAGCGACGCCGGGTGCTCGAGCTGGCCTTCGACCAGGCCGCAGACGGCATGGCCCTGCTCGATCCGCGCGGGACCATCGTCCATGCCAACCGAGCCCTGGCTGACATGCACGGCCGCTCGCTGAGCGGCCTCCCGGGTCGCCACGCGAGCTGCTGCTTCACCGCCGAGGAGTTCGCCAACCGGTTCACTCCGTTTGTGCGGCGGGTCCTCGGTCGGGGCAGCTGCGACGCGGAGCTGGTGCACCAGCGCTCTGATGGCTCGACCTTCCCCTCGCGCACCAGCGCCACATCGGTGACAGACGCCGAGGGCGTCCAGGTGGGCGTCGTGGTCTACTGCCGGGACATCGAGCAGGAGCAGGAGGCGGCGCTGGCGGTCCGCCGGTCGGAGCGGAAGCTCGCCGGGATGATCGCCTCCATGCAGGAGGGCGTCGTCTACGCCGACGAAGACGGGGTCGTTCGGACGGTGAATCCCTGCTTCTGCGACTTCTTCGGCGTGGAGGCGGACCAGGTGCTGGGCCAGCGCCTGGACGCGTTCCACGGTCCCGAGGTGAGGGCGAGACTGGACGGGCTCCTGACCGACGCCCGAAGGGGGAGCGAGCGGGTCTACTCCGTGGAGCGGGAGGTGGCCGGGCGGCACGTGAACCTCCGGATCCAGCCCGTTCGGGAGGGCGACGAGTTCCTCGGCATGGTCATGAACCTCCACGACGTCACCGAGCAGCGGACGGCGCGGCTCGCCGCCGAGGAGGCCTCTCTCGCCAAGAGCAACTTCCTGGCCAGGGTCAGCCACGAGATCCGCACGCCCTTGAGCGGGGTGATCGGTATGACCGCGATCCTGGTCGAGACCGACCTCACCGAGCCCCAGCGCGACCTCGCGCAGACGGTACAGGAGTCTGCCGAGGCGCTGTTGGGCGTGGTTGACGATGTGCTGGACTTCTCGCGGGCGGAGGCGGGCAACCTCTCCCTGAAGACGCATGACTTTCGCTGGAGCCACCTGCGGGACGAGGTGAGCGTGGCCTTGGCGCCGCTGGCCGCCCAGAAGCAGCTCCACCTCTCTGTTTGCGGGGATCCGGACCTCCCACCCTACCTGCGAGGAGACGTGACCCGCCTCCGGCAGATCCTGGTCAACCTCGGCGGCAACGCGATCAAGTTCACCGAGAGCGGCGGTGTGGCCCTGAGCGCCGAGAAGGTGGGCGAGACCGCCGAGGGGGTGACCCTGCGCTTCTCGGTGACGGACTCGGGCGTCGGCCTGTCGGCGAAGGAGCAGCGCCGACTCTTCGAGTCCTTCTACCAGGTGGACGCCTCGGACACCCGGCAGCACGGAGGCTTGGGGCTCGGGCTCGCCATCAGCCGGCACCTCGTGGATCTCATGGGGGGCGCAATCGGTCTGGAGAGCTCCGCGGGCGAGGGCTCGTGCTTCTGGTTCACCGTGACCCTGCCCCGGGCGACCTCTGCCGCAGAACCCGCTGACCAGGGGCTCGGGGGGCCTGCCGCAGAGCCAGAGGCTCAGGAGGTTACCCCGACCGAGCCCACCACGAGGCCTCAGTTGCCTCCGGTCTTCTCCTACGAAGATCTGCTGGACCTGCTGGGGGGCGATGAGGCCCTGGTCCCCGAGATCCTTCCCATCCTGAAACAGGACGCGGACCGGATGGTCGAGCAGCTTCGACGGGCCATCTCGGATCGCGAGTCGAGGGGTGTGGTTGCTGCCGCCCACACCCTCAAGGGCGTGCTCGGGAGCGTCGCCGGTCGGGCCGCCGCGGACACGGCCAGGCGCATCGAGCGGCTGGGCAGGGAGTCCGCATTCGACGGGGCCGAGGTGGAGCTAGCGCGGCTGGAGACGGAGATCGCGCAGCTCGTCGACGCCATGGGCGACCAGATCCGGCAGCCCGTCGCCCAGCCCGCATAGGGCCTGAAACTTCTGCTACTTTTTGATGTTCGCCACCTGCGCCTCGTAGCAGGTGGGGCAGATCCCGTGGGAGATGTCCGCGCCGGACTCCCGCTGGATGTACTTCTCCACCTTCTCCCAGTAGCCATTGTCGTCCCGCACGTTCTTGCAGTACATGCACATGGGCAGCAGGTCCTGGAGCGCCTGCACCTCGGCGGTGGTCCGCTCGAGCTCCGCGATCTTGCGCTGGAGCTGGTCCTGCAGCTCCACCATTCGCACGCCCGCGGCGATGCGCAGCCTCAGCTCGGTGGGGTCCACCGGCTTGACCAGGTAGTCGTCCGCGCCGGCGGTGAGACCTTCGTGCAGGTCCTCGCGCTGGTCCTTGGCGGTGACCATGATCACGTAGGTGTACGGCGTCTGCAGCCCGACGGCCTCCCGGTCGCGGATCCAGCGGACCACGTCCACTCCAGACACCTTGGGCATCATCCAGTCCAGCAGCACGAGGGTCATGTCGGGGTTGCCCTCCAGGGCGCTGATGGCCTCTTCGCCATCTGACGCGGTGAGGACCTCGAGGCCCAGGTTCTGGGCGGCGTGCTGCAGGACGAACCGGTTGACCTGGGTGTCGTCGGCGACGAGCGCCTTGTGTCGCACGGACTGGGCAGGCTCCGCCGGTGGCGGTGGCGTCTCGGGAAGGGCTCGGGGTGGGTCGTGCATCGCAGGTCTCCTCGAACGGGCTTGTGGTGCATGTAGCGTGCCAGGACCACAGGCGACCCCGGCCGCGGCCTCGGCAGCGACCAGGCGTCACAGCCCAGTGCGTGTCTACCTGAATCATCCTGTATTTTCGATCGATTGCGACCCAGCGAGGGGCGGCGCTGCGCACCACTCCTCCCCCCCGCCTGCCCAGCGCCTGCCGTCCATTTTCGTCCACAACCGTCCATTGCGGGGCCGCTGTTCCGCGGTTGGACTGAGCGTCAGGCGCTGTTGAGGGTCAGGTTGCTCACGGGGAAGCAGACACAGGTGTGGATGTACCCTGCATCGCTGTCGGTGGGGCGGCGCTCGAACCCCGGGGCCGTGAAGACCTCGCCGGTCACCAGGCGCTCCCGGCAGGCCCCGCACACCCCCGCGCGACAGGAGGTGGCGTTCGCGGCGCCCGCCCGCTCGAGGGCCTGGAGGACGGACTCCCCCGCCTGGGCCTGGAGGCGTTTGCCGGAGCGGCCGTGGTGGACCGTGAAGGTGTCCCGGCTGGTGACGCCGGAGGGCCACCCGCGGATCTGGGCGATCATGTCAGGCGTGGGGAGGGTCGGCGAGGCGACGTGTAGACGCCGCGGCCGGACGCCGAGGGCAACCAGGGCCGCTGGGACCTGCCGGTTCATGGCCGGCGGGCCGCTGACGAAGAAGGTCTTGCAGGCCAGGCCTCTTGGGCTGTCCTGGCTGGTGCCCAGGGCGGTCCGGAGGACGTAGTCGCCGTCCACGTGGCCGGTGTCCCCGGACCAGCCCTTCGGGGGGCGGGAGAGGACCAGCCGCAGCGCGAACCGGTCGGGGTGACGCGCCGCGAGCCCTTCGAGGCGCTTCCGGAAGATGATGTCGGCTTCGGTGCGGTTGCCGTACAGCAGCTGGATGCGCGTCTGGGGTCGCGTCGCCAGGATCCGCTCCACGGTGGTCACAAAGGAGGTGATTCCGCTCCCGCCGGCCAGGAGCACCAGGTCGTCGGTGTCCCGCAGCGGGTTGAAGTGATCGTCCCCGTCCGGCCCGGAGACCACCACCGGGTCCCCCAGTGCCAGGCGATCCACCAGGTAGGGCGACACCAGGCCCAGGTGGTGACGTTTGACCGTCACCTCCAGGATGTCCCCCCAACCCGATGTGGACGTGACCGTGTAGGGTCGGCTCGTCTCGAAGCCGTCCACCGTGACGTGGAGCGTGAAGTGCTGCCCGGCCATGAAGGGCGGCACCGTGGCCGGCCCGAAGGCGAGCCGCAGGGTCCGTGTGTCGGGCGTCTCCATCCGCGCAGCCAGGACGTGACCCTCCAGGCGGGTCGCGTGGAAGCGGTTCACCACGCGGGCCGCCTGGAGGGGCGCGTAGGGCAGGGCGCTCGATCCGTTGCCTCCTTGGCTCGCCACGGTGCTCACGATGCCGCTCAGGTCCCGGACCATGGGCCAGTAGTGGCGCAGGATCATGGTCGACCTCCGGCGGCGGACACCGATCGAGACACGGTGGCCCTTCGCTTGGCGAGGACGAGCCGGGCGGCCTCCATGCCCGAGCCGATGCACGTCTCATAGCCACCGCCGGTCTGGGTCCAGGCGCCCGCGAAGAAGAGCCCGGGAATGGGCCCGCGCTGGCTCAGCCTGAAGGCCGGGCTCTGGGCGGGGGTCATGGCGAAGCCGTACATGGCGCCGTCGATGTTGCCCGTGTAGCGCATGTTGGTCAGCGGTGAGGAGGTCACGGCCACGTCCACGTGGTCTCGCAGCGCCGGGTACAGGGCGCAGGCCCGGGCGAGGAGGCTCTCTGCCAGGTGCTCCTTGAGCTCGGGATAGCGGTGGGCGGCCAGGGCCGTCCAGGTGGCGCCGTCGGCCGCCGAGGTCAGGGTCACGACGGAGGTCCCCGGCGGTGAGAAGCCAGGGTCGGTGGCGTTGTAGGCCGTGATCAGAAAGGAGGGCGGCGGCTCGAGCCGGAATGCGGCCTCGTACTGGGCCTCCAGATCCGCGGTGTCGTTGATGAACACCTCGTGGTCGGCCATGTCCAGGTCTTCGGCGCTGGCCGACAGGCCCAGGAATACGCAGAAGGCGCTGATGCTCGGCCGGGTGGGGGCGAGCCGCCGGCGGAAGGCGTCCGGGAGCGACTCGGCGTCCACCAGATCCAGGGCGGTGGTGATCGGGTTGGCGTTGGCCACCACGTAGTCCGCTTCGATGAGCTCGGCTTGATCGGTGATCACGCCGGACACCCGGCCGTTTCGGGTCACGATGCGTTCGGCTGCGCAGCCCAGGCTCAATCGCCCCCCGGCTTCGACGATGGCGTCCGCGAGGGTGTTGGACAGGGTCTGGGACTTGCCCACTGGATAGCTCGCCCCGAAGGTGAGCAGGCTACAGAGGCCTCCGGCGAAGTACAGCAGCGATAGCTGGGTGGGAGGCAGGCCGAAGTAGCTCCAGAGCTGCCCGATGGCCAGGCGCGCTAGGGGGTCGGTCAGCTCCCGGTACAGCAGGGTCGCCAGGGTGTTGCCCGCGGCGTGGGACACCAGGGGGTAACGCGTAACTGCCCTGGCCACCGAGGGCGCGCCCCGTTCGTGTTTCGTCAGGATCTGGACCTCGTCGGCCAGGTCGAAGATGTGGTCGAAGAAGCGGTCGATGCCCCGGTGCTCGGCGGGGAAGGCGGCCTTGAGGGCGTCCCGGGCGCCGTCTCGGCTCGCGGGGAGCCGGAGGTCGAAGTCGTCGGACGTGGTGCGGTACAGGTGCTCGATGGGCTTGAACTCCAGGCGGCCGGCCACGCCGAGCTCCTCGAGGTTTCGCCACAGGGGTCCGCGGTTGCCCGGGGTGCCGATGCCGGACAGCTGGTGCAGTGAGACCTCGAACTCGAAGGGCGCCCGGAAGAAGCTCGTGGCGTATCCGCCGGGCTGGGTGTGCCGCTCGATCACGTGCACGCCGAGCCCTGCGCGGGCCAGCCGGGCCGCGGCCGCCAGGCCGCCGAGGCCGGCTCCGATCACGATGACGTCTGTCTTGCTCATGGCACCTTTACCTAGTACCGTGTCCCACAAGGTACAACCCATATTCGCCGGCCCAGACGCCTGCTGGCGTTGTTTCGACTCCTCGAAATACCGACGGGTGTTTTTTCGTCGCCATGCCTAGCCAGCAGACGCCTGTTCTCACCGACTATGGATTGCTACTTGTGGGACACGGCACTAGCCCTCCATCTCAGGACATACTCTTATAGCTGCGGTTGGGGCAAAGGGGAAGGACTCTTCCACTAGGTTTGATCGGTGACCGCCCCTGGCGGTCGTCGCCGTCGCGGCCCCGCAGGGGCCGCCGGCGACTCCGCTCACCCTGTGCCATCGCGCGGCGAGGCCACAGCCGCAGGGCCGGCTTGGCGTTGAGGGTAGCGGCGATCTGTCGCGGCGGGCGGAAGGGCTTGGGTCAGCCGCCGGTTGTGATCGCCACCGCTTCGATTGCGGCACCGTCGAGCGCTCGCCGGATCTTGCGGAAAACCCTGCGCCATGTCAGTTCGGCGGTACGCCACAGGCGGCGGCGGATCCGCCTGGCGCCGCGAAGCTCCCAGCTCGTTTCGGCGTCGGGCGCCTGCTGCTTTGCCATTGGCTCGAGCAGCGCCTTGGCCTCGTCGTGCAGCTCTCGCTGATTTCCCTTGAGGCCGAAGACGTAGCCATAGCCGAGGGAATCGACAGCATTGGCGTTGCGCAGAGAGGTCAGGCCCGCGTCGCCGTCGATGATGTCAATCATCTGGCTGCGGCCGTAGGCGCGGTGCAGTGCCGCGACCATCTCATCAAATGCGGCGGCCTCCCCCTGCCACGATCCGAGCGCAAGCTGGAGAAGTGCCGGCTTTGCCGCAGCCGAGGTGAGCACGGCGCGCAGCACCGGGACCAGGTAGTAGGGCTTTGGGGTCGAGGACTCTTTTGCTTTGTGCCACTTGGCGTTGTCGCTGGTGCGCGCCTGGGCCCGGCCTCCGGCGTCGTGCTCTAGGGCCGGTGCCACCTCGCCGCACTCTCCCCGTGCCTCGGCGTAGCGCTGTCGCTTCTGGCCCTTGCTGTAGCGGTTGGCCCCTTCACCGATCAGCAGCACCGTGGAGACCGCCGCGCGGATCAGCTGGTCCGCGAAGCTCCGGTAGCCCCGTGGGATCCGGTCCGCCAGCCCCTTGGACTGGGCGGCCAGCAGCAGCGCAACCCGGTAGACATCGAGCCGATGGTGCGCAAACGGATACGCATTGTCAGACATGGAGCACCTCCTGTGGCTTCGCCTGGAGGGCGGCGGCGCCGCCCTCGCCCTGGCTGGGGCGGCGCTGCCGTCCGGAGGGCGAAGCCACAGGAGGCCAGAGGTCGGCTCAATACGTGTCGCCGGCCTCCCGGCCTCCCGGCCTCCCGTGCCCCGCTCCCCCCGACTCCCCGCTTTCCGCCCCCCGAGCCCCCAGCCCGCCGACGAGTCCGAGGCCCCACGCACCCGTGGCCCACAGGGCCTCGGGCTCGAAGGTCGGAATCGGGCCGCGGAGGGGGAGGGAATACGGGAAAACGGGCGACTTCCGATGGCTGAATGCGAATCCAAGGCTGGGAGGCGCTACGTCATCCTCCGCAGGGATCATTCATGGACCCGCGAAGCGGGGCCGTGAATGATCGCCAAGCAGACCTAACTCTTCCACCGGATCGATCATTCGTCCCGGGTGATCGATCATACGTCCCGGGCGATCGTCCTTTGCATCCACGGCCTTGTGGGGGATACTTGTCAGAGCGCATCAATTGGGAGAAAGAGGGCAGACGTATGAGGCGAACAAGCAGCTGGGCCAGGGATTGGGTTGTGGGAACGCTCGCGGTGTTGGCGGCCGGGCTGGTGCTCCTGTCTTTCGGAGCCGACGCGCGGGCCGGCAAGCGGTCTCGCGGCTCCAAATACGTCAAGATGACCATCGACAAGGTGGGCCAGCTCCGCGGCAGCCACGTGGTGCTGCTCAAGGACGCGGCCGGTACGACGCTGCTGCCCATCTGGATCGGCGCCCGCGAGGCGCAGATGATTCAGCTGGGCCTCAAAGGCGTCACCCCGCCCCGGCCCATGACGCACAACCTCCTGGTGTCGGTGCTCGGCAAGGTCAAGGCCAAGATCCACCGCGTGCTGGTCGTGGCGCTCAAGAACAAGGTCTTCATCGGCCGGCTCGTGCTCAAGGACGCCAAGGGGAAGAAGCACAACATCGACGCCCGCCCCTCCGACCTGTGCGTCCTGGCCTCCATGAAGAAGCTCCGGATCCACGTAGCCCGCCCGGTGCTCAAGGCGGCGGGCGTCAAATCCCCCAAGCCGAAATCGCCGACGACCCCCCCGACGCACATCTGACGCTACGCGCTGCTCACTGGCAGGTTCCGGCGGTGCACGTGCCGCCGTTGCAGATCTGGCCGTCGCAGTCGGGGTCGGCGCAGTCGGTGAGGCCGTCGAGATCCAGGTCGGCGCCGCTGGTGCAGATCTCGTCGGGCCAGCCGCTGGCGATGTTGTAGGTCCAGGTGTCGTCAAAGGCGGCCACGCTGTCGTTGCCGCCGTAGAAGACCACGCGTTGGCGGCGGGTGTCGTACACGAGCCTGGGGTGGACTCGCGCCGCCGGGCTGGACGCGGGGCTCACGTCGACCCAGGTCGCCGCTGGGGTTCCGCTGTACTCCCAGGTCCCGGGAAAGAGACCGCCCGCGCCGTCGGAGCCACCCAGCAGGATGGTCCGGCCGCGCGCGGTGTCGTAGGCCGAGTGGCAGGCCGAGCGGTCTGCCGGCGAGGCCACCGGAGTGGTCTCCACCCACACCGTCCCGTTGTACTCCCAGGTGTCTCCCCGCCGGTAGTAGCTGCCGTTCCAGTAGTAGCCCCCGCCGAACATGACCACCACGCCACGCGCCGAGTCGTAGGATAGGGCGTAGGCATACCGCATGGGGGGAGAGACGGCCGGGGTCGTCTCGATCCACTGGGTGCCGTTGAACTCCCAGGTCTCCGCGAGCGTCGCGGTGTCGTATCCGCCGAACATCACCATCCGGTCGCGGGCGGTGTCATAGACCATGGACACATAGCGGCGGGCGGACGGCTCGCCGATTGTGGGAACCTGCGCCCATTGGCTGCCGTCGTAGGTCCAGGTGCCCGGCACGTTTCCCACGGCGTCCCGCCCGCCGAACATCACCATCCGGCCGCGGAGGCTGTCATAGGCCATGGCCGCAAACTGCCGGCCCGGTGGGGTGGTCACGGGCGTTGTGTCGAGCCAAGCGGTGCCGTCGAACTCCCAGGTGTCCTGGAAGTAGACCTGGGCATCGGTGCGGCCGCCATACAGGACGACCCGGTCCCGCATGTGGTCGTAGGCCGTGACGTGGCCGTACCGGGCCCCTGGCGTGACGGTGGGGCTGACGTCGGTCCACCCGAGCGTCTCCACGGTGCACCCGCTCGAGCAGCCGTCGTGGCTCCTGAGGTTCCCGTCGTCGCAGGTCTCGCCAGGGTCGACGCTGGTGTTTCCACACAGCGTCTCGTTTCGGGAGCAGTCCGCCGAGCAGCCGTCACCGTCGACGTTGTTCCCGTCGTCGCAGGCTTCGCCCAGGTTGCCGTCGACGACCCCATTGCCGCAGGTCTCGTCGGACTGGCAGTTTGCCGAGCAGCCGTCTCCGCCGCTCGCGTTTCCGTCGTCACACACCTCGCCGCATTCCACGTCCACCACGCCGCTCCCACAGCCGTCCTGCCGACAATCGGCCGAGCAGCCGTCGCAGGGCGTCAGGTTGCCGTCATCGCAGGCCTCGCCGGCCTCCACCTGGCCGTTGCCGCAGGCCGGTACGTCGTCGCATCCACTGGTGTCGAACTGGCACGCGGCTGTGCAGGCCAGGTCGCCTCCGCCCATCCCGAGGCTCCCGCAGGACTGGCCCCCTAGGTTCTGTCCGTCGCACTCCTCCCCCGGATCCACCAGGCCGTTGCCGCACCCGACCGGCGCTGTACACCCCGAGGTGTCCAGCGTACAGTCCACCGCGCAGGCCAGCGTTCCGCCCGTGTATCCCAGCGCCGTGCAGGACTGACCTGCCAGGTCGCTCCCATCGCACGACTCGGCGGACTCCGCCATATCGTTCCCGCAGACTGCGTTGTTGTTGTTGGCGGTGCCGAGGTTGTTGCCCCCACACCCCGCTGTGGCCACCGCCACCACCACCGCCGCTACCACCACCGCCGCCACCACCGCCTCACCAGAGCCACAAGTCGCCACCAGGCTGCCGCTGCGGTACATCGTGTCCTCCCGGTTGCTCCCGCTCGTGTGATGCTCATTATTGCAGACCGAGCTACCAGATGAAAGGGCGGAGGTGCTCGGGATGCGCTGGTTGGGCTCGGATAGGACCGGTTTTTTTGGGGCGGATCATGATATGCTTGCAGAACGATCTCGGGGGGAGGTCGATCAGTAGTAATTGCGAAACGAAGCGAAAGGAGGCGCCATGACGACTCTTTGCGTGTTGGCCATCGTCGGCGGCCTGTCTGCGGCGCCGGCGGCACCGGCTAGCCCAGCTACCCCGGCTGTCCCGGTCAAGCGGACCGCGGCGGAGGCCAGGTACTTCAAAGGGGTCCAGGCCCGGCTGGCGAGGGTGTGGGTCGGTGTGGTCATTCGCAAGATCGCGCGGAGGATGATCGAGACCGATCCCTTCAACGCCCCCGGCAGGACCGTACGGCTGCGCGTGCACTTTTCGGGCACCGGAGACCTGGAGTCCGCGCGGGTGCTCCGGCCATCGGGGTACAAGCCCTTCGACGACACGGCCCTGCACGCGGTGTTGTTGTCACACACCTACTCCCGGCCGCCGCGGTCCCTGCTGTCGGACAATGGACACGTGTACCTGGACTGGACCTTTCGTCGCAGCCGCCCCCACGTCCCCGCCCGCCTGGCCCGGGTGTACCGGAAGCTCTTTCCAACGCAGCGGGCGGTGCGCAAGTTCCTTCGCCTGGGACGGTTCGACCGAGCCGTGGCGCGGCTCCAGCTCGCCTATCGCCAGGGAAACCTGGCCCGGGCTGCCCACGCCTTCGGGGTGGAGCTGATCCGGCTGGCGGCGGTCGCCGGCAAGTCCGTGGACGCCAAGCACCTCGTGCGCACCCTGGGGGATCCGGACATGCCCTTCGAGGTGTACCGCGCCATGCTCCGGGGCCTGGTGGGCACGGACACTCACGCGGCGGTGGTGGCGCAGCTCGTGCGCCGGGCCGATCCGGTGGCGGACCGGATCATCGCGCATCAGCTGAACAAGCATCGCAAGCGGCCCGATCGGGCGAAGGTGTTCCTGCGGGGGCTGCTGCAGCGGCCGGCGGGCGCCCGGTACGCCCGCGCGGCGCTCATCCACTGCCTGGGCGCCAAGGACGTCGTGGTGCGGGCCGGTGCGGCGGCGCTGCTGCACACCCTTCGGCGGCCCACCCTGCGCAAGCGCGCCGAGGCCGTCCTCGGCAAGCTGCTCCGCTCCGGAGACGACGCCTCCCGCCTGGCGGCGCTGGAGGTCCTGGGTCGGGTGGCGCGTCCCGCGACCCTCTACGGCCTCGTGGAGCGCCTGGCGCGGGATCCGAAGGCGTCGTGGAGCCTGCGTCGGGCGGCGCTCCTGTCTGTGGGCGCCTACTCCACCCGGGCAGCCTACAAGGTCCTGCTGCCCTATTCCTATCAGCGCAGAAAGCCGCGCCTGCGATACGCGGCGTACGAGGCGTTGGTGAGGAGCAGCCGCGTGTCCAAGGGGCGCTGCTATCGCTTCATCGAGGCCACCCGAAAGAGCCCGGCGCGCAACCTGCAGGACCTGGCCGCCAAGGGCCTCGTGGTCGGCTGTCTGGGCTCGATGCCCTACGCGGTGGCCATGGCTGCCCGGAGTCGACGGTGGCCCGTGCGCCGCGCCATCGCGCGCTGCCTGCCGGCCCGGGGCAAGACCACCGACAAGCTCTTGCTGCGCCTGTCGCGGGATCCCAACCGGCGGGTGCGCCTGGCAGCGTATCGCAACATGGCGAGGCAGCGGCGCCACGCGTTCTTCGGGGTGCTCGCCGGTCTCGCCACCCGCAAGAACGCCACCCTACGGCGGCTCGGCCTCACCTTCACCAAGGACCCCAAGCGCCTCGCGAAGGGGCTCAAGGATGTGCCCGAGACCTCGAAGTGGTGGCTTCCCATCGCCCGCCGGGCCATCGTGGCCGCGCCGAAGGTGGGTGTATCCCACGTGATCCGGCTCCTGAACAAGCCCGTCTGGTCCGAGCGCCTCCGCGCCGCCTGGGTCCTGCTGGCCTACCGCCCGCCCGGCCGCTCCAAGAAGCCCTGACACCAGCGTTGGTCACACCAGCGTTGGTTACACCTGCGCTGATCGCACCTGCGTTGGTCACACCTGCGCTGGTCACACCTGCGCTGGTCACGCCAGCGCTGGTCACGCCAGCGCTGGTCACGCCTGCGCCGGTCAAGTCGGCTGGCCTTCAGCGCGAGGGAGGAGGGTCGATTGGCTTGCCTGGCGTCGCGGTGGGTCGGGTGCGGGGGCGCTGGCGGGGGCGCGGCTGGACGCGCTCGACGCCTTCGGGTGGGGGCGATGAAGCGCGGGCGTGGCTGGTCGACGGGGGTGACGTCGGGCGTCGGGCGAGCGTCTGCGCGGCGGACACCAGCGCGGCGCGTTGCTGCCGAAAGAGCCGGGCCACGGCGGCCTCCACCAGACGCTGGTTTTTTATGGAGATGTGGAAGTTGGTCGGGATCTTCGCGAGGCGGCGGGTCACGTCCTCGCTGCTGCCGCCCTTGCGGAGCGCGATCTCGATCGTGTGGATGGGGCGACGGGCGCGGCGGAGGCCGCGCAGGACCAGCTGCGACAGGGTGCGCGCCCGCTGCTGGGTGAGCGCGCTGATCACCCCCACCACGCTCATCCCCGCGCGGAATCGATAGGGCTGCTCGGCGTTCACGACGATGAGCAGCGCCCCGGAGTAGGCCTCGGTGCGCAGCACCTTCTGGAGCCGCTGGGTGGCCGTCTCCAGGCCGAGGTTGTCGTAGATGCCGCCGTCCCCCAGCATGATGAACCGCTTCTTTTTGGCCCGCTCGTCTCGGATCCGCAGGGGCGCGAGGAGCACTGGAAAGGCGGCCGACGCGGCGACCCCGCGGGCCACCTGCAGGCGGTCCAGCCCGAGCCCGAGGTCGTCGGGCGTCACGACTCCGAGGGTGCGCCCGAGGAGCTGCGGGCTCTGCCCCGGCAGAGTCGGGAGGTGGAAGTCCGTGCTCTTGAGGGTGGTAAAGACGAACTTTCGTCCCTGATGGAACCGCTCGGCGTCATAGATGATGGCGTTGAGCATCACCACCGGGGCCAGGCCGGCGGCGGCGTGTCGCCGAAGGTGGCCGAAGGTGGCTCCCCCCAAAAACTTCTGGTGGAAGTACCTGGCCAGGTAGTCGGTTCGCACGGTCTTGGTGAAGACCAGCCGTCCGAACCCCCGCGGCGTCGTCATGGACCAGAAGACCCGCCCCTGGATGTCGGTGGCCATTGTCTTTCGAAACCGGGCGAAGTACCGCTGGGGGTCCTTCCGGTCGAAGGGCCACCAGGCGGCGTGGTAGGCCGCCGGGAGGGATCCTCCGGAGACCCCGGAGATGTAGTCGACCTCATCGAGCAGGCTGACGCTGCGCCCCCCGACGTCTAGTCGGATCCGGTGGAGCTGCTCGAGCACCTGCTCTCCGAGGTAGGCGGCCCGGCTTCCCCCGCCGGAGAGGCACAGGGCCACCAGGACATCACCGTGACGCCGGTTGGCGGCGCCGGCAGTCGGCGCTCGTCGAGCGCCCGCAGCGAGAATGGGCAAGCGACGTGGCTCGGGAGGCTTGGCGCAGGTCACGCCGGTGGCGCCCACCAGCAAGATCGTGAGGCAACAAATAGGGGTCCTTCTCGTCGTCGGTGTGGTCATGGCGCGACATCATGCCACAGGGCCGTGCCCCCAACAACCAGCGCCCAGGGTTGGGAGTGTCGGAATCAGATTTCGCGCAAGTCGCCATGTGCTACTATTCTATGTCGAGAGAAAAGAGTGCTTTGCCAGATCCCCCGGCAGGATGCCAGGTGGATGGACGGGCTTGTTCAGGAGCGCCGGCGCCATTTTCGGGGGATGCTTGGGGCGGATTGCCGCAGGTGGCGCGGGGGCGCCGCCTGGGGAGGACTACTCATGGAACGACGATTGGCGCTGGTTGGCTTGGTGATGCTGGTCGGGTGCGGCGAAGGACACCCCGCCCCTGATCCCGGAAACAACAACAGCGTGACCTGTGGCAACGAGGTGATCGAATCGGGAGAGCAGTGTGACGGCCCGGCGCTGGCCGACCAGTCCTGTGAGTCGCTGGGTTTCAGCGGCGGCGGCTTGTCCTGTGCCCTGGACTGCACCTTCAACACCTCCGCCTGTACCGTGCCGCCGGGGTGTGGCAACGGAGTGCTGGATCTGCAGGAGGAGTGCGACGGCGCAAACCTGGGGGGGCAGACCTGCGACGCCCTCGGCGCGGGGGGCGGCCAGCTGCGTTGCTCCTCCGCCTGTCGGCTCGACCTCTCCGGGTGCACGGAGCCGCCCCTGTGTGGCAACGGTTGGATGGAGTACGGGGAGGGCTGCGACGACAGCAACACTGTCTCCTGCGACGGCTGCAGCGCGGGCTGTGTGGTGGAGGCCTGCGGGAACGGGATCGTGGAGTGTGACGAGGTCTGCGACGACGGCAACATCGCTTCGGGCGACGGGTGCGGGCCCCTGTGCATCCCGGAGGCCTGTGGCAATGGGTTTATGGACCCCGGCGAGATCTGCGACGACGGGAACACCGTCGCGGGAGACGGCTGCTCGGCGGACTGCCACTCGGACGAGTCTTGCGGCAACGGTATCCTCGACGAGGCGGCGGGCGAGCAGTGTGACGACGGAAACACGGTGGCGGGCGACGGCTGCAGCCCGTCGTGCTCGTCGGAGGGCTGTGGCAACGCCCAGGTGGATCCCGGCGAGGTGTGCGACGACGGGAACACCGTGGGCGGGGACGGCTGCAGTTGGGATTGCCTGTCCGACGAGGTCTGCGGCAACGGCTACGTGGACTACGCCGCGGGCGAGAGCTGCGATGACGGCAACACCGTGAACGGCGACGGGTGCAACGCCGACTGCTGGCTGGAGGGATGTGGGAACGGGCTGCTGGAGCCGGGCGAGGTGTGCGACGATGGGAACAACGTCAACGGTGACGGCTGCGCGGCGAACTGTCTGTCGGACGAGGTCTGCGGCAACGGCTTCGTCGATACCCCGCTGGGGGAGTCCTGTGACGACGGGGACAACGACGACTGCGATGGCTGCTCGGCGATCTGCCGCATCGAGGTGTGCGGCAACGGCGTGGTGGAGTGTGACGAGGTGTGTGACGACGGCAACACCGCCCATGGGGATGGCTGCTCTTCGACCTGTCTCTCGGACGAGACCTGCGGCAACGAGATCGTCGACTTTGCGGTGGGAGAGTCCTGCGACGAGGGGGCGGCCAACCGAAACACCCCGAACGCCACCTGCCGTACCAACTGCCTGGTTCGGCGCTGCGGGGATCACATCACCGACGATTTCTTCGGGGAGCAGTGCGATGACGGCAACACCCTCAGCGGCGATGGTTGCAGCCCGGCGTGCCTCTTCGAGGAGTGCGGCAATGGCGTGGTGGATCCGGGGGAGGACTGCGATGATGGGAACGTCGTGTCCGGGGACGGGTGCAGCGCCACCTGCACCGGAGAGTTCGTCTGCGGCGATCTCTTCTGCGATGTGGCCCACGGTGAGCAGTGCCAGTACTGCCCCGGGGACTGCTGCCCGAACTGCGGCAACGGCCTTCTGGATCCCTCAGAGGAGTGCGACACCACGAACCTCGATGGCGAGACCTGCGCTTCGCAGTGCCTGACAGGAGGGGTGCTGGCCTGCACCGCCTGGTGCACGTTTGACACCAGCGGGTGCACCGGCCCTGGCCCGGTGTGCTCCAACGGCGTGGCCGAGTGCACCGAGCAGTGCGACACGAACGACTTCCGCGGCGCGACCTGCAACTCCCTGGGGTACGACGGCGGCACCCTGGCCTGCGACGCCAGCTGCCACCTGGACGTCTCCGGCTGCGGCGCGGTCCTGTGGTACCTCTTCGAGGACTTCGAGGACCCCGTGGCGGTCGCGGCGACCTGGAGCCTCACCGGCGACTGGGACATCGGAACGCCGACGATGGCCAATGAGCCGGCCGCGCCCTACAGCGGCGCGTACGTCATCGGCACTGTCGTCGGTGGCGCCTACTCGAACAACGATCGGTACGACGAGGATCGAGCGGTCTCACCTCCCATCAACCTGACCACCGCGGTGGCACCCGCGGCCCGGTTCCAGATGTGGATCTACACGGAGACGAACTACGACGGCGGCAACCTGTGGATCGGCACCAACGGCGGGGCGACCTGGGCGCTCGTGCCGACCGGGCTGGTAACCGTGCCCTACAACGGCTACGAAGGGGGATACGACTGCTGGGTGGGGTCCGCGATGGCCTCCTGGCAGGAGGTGAACGTCGACCTGTCGGCCTACGCCGGGGAGATCATCCAGCTCGGCTTCTCCTTCTACTCGGACGGCTCGGTCACCTATCCGGGCTTTTACGTCGACGATCTTCTCGTGGCCGAGCCGGGGGCGATGCCATGAGGTATGGAGGACTGACCATGAAGCGGTTGCTGGGGCTTTTGTGCGGCCTGACGCTCTTGCTGACCACCTCCGGCGTGGCCCGGGCGCAGCAGGTCCTGATCATCTGGGACGTGAACGACAGCCGGACCCAGTCTCTACGGAGCGCGCTGGAGGGGGCGGGGATGACCGTCACCCTGAGCGACACCAGCGAAACGGCGTACAACGGGAGCAACCCGGGCCTGGCCGGGTTCGACGCCGTGGTGCACCTCAACGGCACGACCTACGCAACCGACATGCCCATCGCCGGCCAGAACGCGCTGGTGACCTTCGTCCAGGCGGGCGGCGCGTACCTGCACAGCGCCTGGAATGCCTACGAGTACGGCGACGGGCGCCTCGCGAACATGCGCGACCTGATCCTCTTCGATCGAGGCGGCGGTGACTCGGAGGTGACGACATACACCAAGGTGGCGGGGCAGGAGAGTCACCCGGTGGTGGTGAACGTGCCGATCTCTTTCTCCGTGTACATGGGTCACAACGAGGGCAGCGTCCACAACTTTGCCACGGATCCATGCACGGTCCTGATGACCGACCAGGACGGCAGCGCGGCGGTGATGGTGCGCGACTTCGGCGCCGGCCGGATCGTGGCGTTCAACCACGCGGGCAACTACGACGGCGATCCGGTGCTCCAGGACGCGGATATCCAGCAGCTCTACATCGACGGGATCCTCTGGGCCGCGATGGGCACCGACCCCGACGGAGACGGGATCCCCTCCTCTGCGGACAACTGCCCCAGCGTCGCCAACCCCCTGCAGGAGGACGGCGACGGTGACGGTGTCGGCGACGTGTGTGACAACTGCTCGGGGATCTCCAACCCGACCCAGACCAACAGCGACAGCGACCCCCTGGGTGACGTGTGTGACAACTGTCCCACGGTGAGCAACGTTTCCCAGGCCGACGGTGACGGCGACACCGTGGGGGACGCCTGCGACAACTGCCTCACCGTGGCCAACCCCTTGCAGGCAGACGGCGATGGTGACGGTGACGGTGACGTGTGTGACAACTGCCCGGGGATCTCCAACCCGACCCAGACCAACAGCGACGGCGACCCCCTCGGCGACGCCTGTGACAACTGCGACTTCGTAGACAACCCGTCACAGGCCGATGGGGATGGGGACACGGTGGGGGACCTGTGCGACAACTGCGTGGCCATGGCCAACCCGACCCAGGCCAACAGCGACAGCGACGCCCTTGGCAACGCGTGCGACAACTGTGATCTCGTGGACAACCCGAACCAGGCCGACGGTGACGGCGACACCGTGGGGGATGCCTGTGACAACTGCCTCACCGTGCCCAACGCCGGTCAGGGTGACGCCGACGTGGACGGCGTGGGGGACGCCTGTGACAACTGCGTCACCGCACCCAACGCCGGCCAGACCGACGGCGATGGGGACACCGTGGGGGATGCCTGTGACAACTGCGTTGCCGTGGGGAACCCCGATCAAGCCGACGGCGATGGAGACGGGGTGGGGAACGCCTGCGACAACTGCGCCGCCGCCGGAAACCCCAGTCAGACCGACGGCGATGGAGACGGGCTGGGGGACGCCTGCGACAACTGCCCGGGGACCTGGAACCTCAACCAAGCCGACGGCGACGTCGACGGCGTGGGTGACGTGTGCGACAATTGCCCCGCTCAGGCCAACACCAACCAGGGAGACTGGGACGGCGACGGCGTTGGAAACGTCTGCGACAACTGCTTCACCGTGGTGAATCCCAGCCAGGAGGACACCGACGGAGAGGGCGTGGGGGATGCCTGCGACAACTGCGGCGGCGTGGTGAACTGGGACCAGGCCGACGTGGATGGCGATGGCGTCGGCGACGCCTGCGACAACTGCGTTGACGCGGCAAACGTCGATCAGGCCGACGGTGACGCCGACGGGCTGGGGAATGTGTGCGACAACTGTCCGACGCTGCCCAACGCCACCCAGGACGACAACGACGGGGACGGGGCCGGCGATCTGTGTGATGACGATGACGACAACGACGGCGTGGTCGACGTCTCGGACAACTGTCCTTTGGTGGCCAACGCCAGCCAGGCCGACTTGGACGGTGATGGTGAGGGCAACGCTTGTGACGAGGACGACGATGGGGACGGGCTGACCGACGAGGTGGAGCTCGACCACGGGATGAACCCGCTCGACCCGGACAGCGACCACGACACGATCGCCGATGGGGACGAGGTGGACAGCGGCGGGGTGGTGGTGGACACGGACGCCGACGGTGTGCCCGACGCGCTGGACGAGGACGCCGACGGAGATGGGGTGTTAGACGACGAGGAGGCCGGCGACGGTGACTTGAGCACGGCGCCCATTGACACTGACGGAGACGGTGCTCCCGACTTTCAGGACCTCGACTCGGACGACGACGGCACGGCTGACGCCTCAGACAACTGCCGCCTGGTGGTCAACCCCGACCAGACCGACAGCGACGGCAACGGCCTCGGCGACGCCTGCGACGGGGATCTGGATGGCGACGGCGTGGAGGATGAGGACGACAACTGCCCCACCGTTGCCAACCCCGATCAGGCCGATCTGGACGGGGATGGTGTGGGCGATGCATGCGACGCCGACGATGATGGCGACGGCGTGGAGGATGAGGACGACAACTGCCCCTTGGACGCCAACCCGGACCAGGTGGACACCGACGAGGACACCCTCGGGGATCTGTGCGACGGGGACGACGACGACGACGGCGTGCTGGATGGCGAGGACAACTGCCCGCTGGTCCCCAACGCGGATCAGACCGACAGCGACTCCGACGGTGACGGCGATGCCTGCGACGGGGACGACGACGACGACGGTGTGCCGGACGGCGAGGACAACTGCCCGCTGCACGCCAACGTGGACCAGGTGGACACCGATTCAGACGGCATCGGTGACGTCTGCGACCCCACGCCGGGGACCGTCCCCACGGGCGAGGCCAAGGGGTGTGGGTGCCGTCAGGTCAACACCCTCGAGGCCGCTCCCTTGGTACCGCTGTGGCTGGTGACCCTGCTTTTGATCGGCCTGCGTCGGCGCCGCTCACGCTCGGGCTGACCGTCCGGATACCGGTCGGGTGGGGAGGGATACCGGTCGGGTGGGGAGGGATAACGGTCGGGCGGGGGCGGATACCGGTCGGGCGGGGGCGGATACCGGTCGGGCGGGGGCGGATACCGGTCGGGCGGGGGCGGATACCGGTCGGGCGGGGACGGATACCGGATCGCTGCCTCACGGGGTCTCGTGATTCCGCGGTCTTGCGCGGGCAGGCGGGTTGGCATCCATCGTGTATTGGCGTGGATCCAGGAGGTGATCCATGCGCGGTGTGGCTCTTTGCGAGGTCGCGCTCGTTTTGGCGATGGTCGGCTGCGAGGGCTGTCGGGCCTGTCTAGGCGGTCCTGGGGCGCGGCGTCCGGCGTCGCCGCAGGTGGTGGAGATGCGGGGGGCAGAGGTCCTGTGGGGGTACTCGTACGCGGCGCCGGGATCGTGGTTGGCATACGAGCTGGCCGACGAGGTGCGGCTGTGGCGCCATCGATCCGGGGGCCAGGCGGTGTGGACGAGGCGAGGGCGTCGGCTCCTGGTCAACGGGCAGCCCCACGGCGTGGACCTGACCGGCCTCCCGAGCGCGCGTGCGGCGAGGTGGCTGCGCGGCCATCGCGGCTGGGAGCGGTGGGTGGTGCTGGACGGGGACGCCTTGACGCCGGCGGTGGTCCGGTGTCTGCGGCGCGCCCGGAGGCTGGGGCTGGCGCTGGTGAGCCGGCCCGGAGGGCGGCTGGACCTGCGGAGGCTCGGTCCGCTGGCCACCCGCCTGGTTGCGCTGTCCCTGAAGGAGGCCGACCTGACCCACGAGGGCCTCGCCCGGGTGGCCGGCCTTCGGCGACTCGAAGCACTTTCGCTGGCAGGGGCCCGGCTCGGGTCGACGGCCTTGGGCCCCTTGGGGCGACTGGGATCCCTGCGGCTGCTCGATCTGACGGACGTCCCGGTGCGGGACCTGGGGTTCGGCTCGGGCCTGGCCGGCCTGCGGCGGCTCCTGGTCGCGGGGACGCTGGTCACGGACGGTTCGCTGGACGCGCTCGGGCCGCTCGGACGGCTGCGCGTGGTGGACCTGTCGCGGACCGGCGTCTCCGATTTCGGCGTGGATCGACTGACCGGGCTGACCGGGCTGCGGTCCGTGGATCTGGCTGACACGGGCGTCACGGATCTGGGCGCGGACCTCGTGGCCGGGTTGGGCGGGCTGCGCGTTTTGCGCCTGGGGCCTAACCTCACCGACGTGGGCCTGTCCCACCTGGAGGATCTCGTGGGGCTGCGGGTCCTGGCCCTTCGACGGACCGCCGTCACCGGCGACGGGCTGGCCCACCTGGCGCGGCTGCGGCGGCTCCAGAGCCTGGACCTGGCGTGGACAGACGTGGGGGACGCGGCCCTGCGCCATCTGCGCGGCCTGGCGCGCCTGCGCCACCTGGATCTGGGGCGCACCCAGGTGACCGGAGCCGGGTTTCATCACCTCGGGCAGTCGCGCCGGCTCACGGATCTGGTCCTGCGCTGGACGCCCTTGGAGCGTCGTCACCTCGACAAGCTGGCCGGCCTGCGCAACCTGAGGAAGGTGGATCTCACGGGCACCCCCGGCGACCGGTCCGGCCCGGTGCTCCGAGCCGCTGGATCGGGGAGGCGGGCTCAGCCGGGATCCACGCCGTCCTCGGCGAAGTGACAGTTCACGCAGCCGGTGTTGGTGGTGTACCTTGTGCACCTTCATCACCTGGCCTGGACGTCGGCACCCCATCGCTGTCGCATCGATGAAGTCCCTGAACAAGTGCCGGGACTTTGCTGTCCCTTCCCTGCTGCATAGCCGATCAACTTACTGGGTGCCGCAATTTGTCATCGGAAGTAACAATTCGCGGCAGTTGATCGCAGGTGTTCCGGGTCGTGTGTCCAACCAACGGGCAGATTCCAGTGTTTCTGTGATGTGACCAACAAGAGGTACAGCAAACGTAGGCTGGCACCGGACTTGCGCCGTTTTGTGCCAACGATAGATCACAAACGGGAGGATCACATGAAACCGTCAAATCGGTGCGGTATCCCTGCGCTGCGTTCCTGGATTGTCCTAGGCCTGCTGGTCGGGCTCATGACCCCCTTCCCAGCGCGTGCAGACACTTTGCAGAACGACGGCTGGACGTTCGGCGCACAAGTTGGTTTTCAAAGCGGTTTTGTCGCCGGCGAAGAGGGCGCAGTAACCCTGGGGCCCGTGAGCCAGGGCATGCTGATGCACACGGTGCAGTTCCTCTTTGGTGGCAACACCTCTGCGGCGTCAGTCACCATCCGTATCTACGAGGACGTGGGCACCGCCGAGCCGGGGACCATGCTGCACCAGGAGACGCTGTTCCTCACCGGGTCCGAAACGTTGCTTCAGGAGCTGGACGTCTTCCCATCGCAGGTGTTCATCCCCGCGGGGGGCAGCGTACGAGTCTCCTTCCGGTTTGTGCACGCTGGCCTCCCGAGCATCGCCCGGGATTCGGACGGCACGATCCAGACCGGCCGCAATTGGATCAGCACCCCGGGGCTGGGCTGGGTGGATTCGCAGCTTTGGGGACTCACGGGGGATTTCATCGTCCGGGCGCTGGTCCTTCCGGCCACGGGTCCCGGACCGGATGCAGGAGTGGACGGTGGCATCTCCACTGACGGTGGTGGCATGGGCGATGGCGGCGCGGACCCTGACGCAGGCGCGAACCCTGACGGCGGCGCAGACCTTGACGCAGGCGTGGACCCTGACGGCGGCGCGGACCCTGACACAGGCGTGGACCCTGACGGCGGCACGGACCCTGATGCCAGCGTGGGGCCGGACGCTGGAAATGTGCCGACCCAATGCCTCGACTCCTCCGGCTGCGAGGGAGGGTACATCTGTTATCGTGGGAATTGCCTCTTGATGTGCCTCTCCACGGACGAATGCCCCGACGCTCGCGTGTGCCACCAAGGGTTCTGAGCGGCCACCTGCGATGACTCCACCGAATGCGCCGGCGGCGAGGCCTGCCAAAACTCCATCTGCGTGGCCTACTGCACCGCCGACGAGGAGTGTCTGGCCGGCGAAGAGTGCACCAATTTCCGTTGACGCCTCGCAGTCGCGCCCCTCAAGGGTTGCGGCTGCGCGTCGACTCCGGACCTCCGCACCCTCGCCCTCCCCGCCCTGCTGCTCCTGGCGCTCCTGGTACTGCTGGCCCGGCGCCTGCGAGCTCACGACTAGGATCTGCTGCGAAAAAAACCCGGCGGCGCCTTGATCGTCGCGCACCACTGCGTAGACCAGGCAGTCACCCGATTGTTTTGGCGTAACTGTTCAGGGGGTGTAACCCCTGAACGCTACTAGCTTTTGGCGGTTAGCATATAGCCCAAGCGACGCTTTTTGCGACTCTGGACGCAGCGGCTGGGAGAAATGAACGGTCAAATCCATGAAAATTCATAGACTGTTTCTTGCTACCAGCCAACGGCTAGCGGCTGAACGCTTGCGTTTTGGCTTCCATTGGGTGAGCTCCCTGTCGTGGGTGAGCCCACTGGCCATCTGAAGCCCCGCTCCGCCCGGCTCGGTCCGGTCAAACCGGTCGCCATTCTAGGCGGGATGAACACCCACCCAGCGGCGAGCGACCAGGAGCAGCAGGTAGACCAGCGCCAGGGCGGCGATGCCGAGCTGCACCCAGGCGGATTCGTGCGCAGGCAACTGGAACCATCGGGGATGGATCAAGCTCGGGATGACCGCGCCCTGGACGGCGAACAGCAGGACGATCTGGGCCCTGCGACAGCCGTAGGCCAGCTCGTGGGCGGAGATCAAGCACAGGGCCATGCCGAAACACAGGACCCCCTTTTGGACCCTGACCGTGGGCAGAGACCCCCATTCCGCAAGGCGCATGGCCAGCCCCGCTCCCCAGCTGGCCAGACAGATCAGCTGCAGGCGCAACACCTCGCGCAGGGGTCGCAGGACGACGGGGCTTTCGTCAACGGTGCCCCGGGGTGCGAGCGTTCGGCGATGGATCATGGACCAGCCGACGCCGATCAGCATGAGCGCGAGGGGCCAGTGATTGTGCTGGGGGGACAACACGACGACCAGCGTAAAGCAGCCTACGCCCATCATGGCCCAACCGAGGCGTGGGTATAGCTTCTCCATGGTATTTGGTCTTTCCTCGCCTCTGCTCGTCCCGATCTCTCTTGTGATTGGCGCTCACAGGCAGCCAATAAAACAGGCGAGTCCACACGGGTCGCACACCTGGCCACTCAACCAGGTGAGGAGATTGGCCAGCAGCCAGACAGCGCCGGCAGCAACGATCAGAGCGGCGCCGACACCGGAGATAGCCGCGATGCCGGTGAGATACCCCAGGGCCCACAGGAAGCCGCCAATACCCGAGGCTACAGCGAACCGGTTACCCACATCTGGCGTGTTCCAGTCGGGGTTTGCCTTGAGAAAGGAGGTCAGACTCGGATCGTAGATTCGCGCGCTCGGCGCGGGAGCCTGGCCGTAGTACACCTGTTCGGGCAGATCCGGGTGCTCGTTGATCCAGTCGCGCATCTCCGTCAGGTCGACGCCGTAGGTCCCCTCGATGCTGGAGACCATCGAAAGCATGTTCGCGGCGGAGAGGTCCAAGGTCACCGACGTGGTGGTGGTGCCGTTGACATCCTCGACGGTTACGTCACCGGCGGTCGAGTCGCTCCTCCAGCCAATGGTGATCATCTGGTCCGCCATGGTGATGCGCGTGGGCCTCAGGCGCTCGTCGAGCTCGATATCGATCTGGCCGTCAGCCGGGGTGATCGCGCTGAGCGAGGTGATGGTGGCCTGAGACCGCTTGACCGCCAGGACGGCGCCGTCGATGGGGCTCACGGTGTAGAAATAGTCGTCGTGATACAGGTCCGTGGAGACCACCACCTCGTCGGCGTTGTAGGCCACCTCGCTGGGGTGAAGCATGGGTAGGATCGACACGCTGTACTCTCCCTTTTCCCAGGTTCCGTGGAGATACCAGCCGTCGGATGGGAGCTGGCCACGCCAGGGGCTGGTGAGCTCCGGAGCGGTCACGTCGAACCAATAGCCTTCGTACTGGTAGCCGGTCCAAACGGCGTCGATCTGGTAGGTGGCGCCATCGCTGTTCTGGTCCACGACGGTAAGCTGGCTCCCCTCCTGGGTGATGGTGGCGTTGCCCAAGACGGGCTGGGGGTAGCCGCCCGGGGCGTCAAACCAGTCCACCGACAGGGTCGATCCGTCGCCGGTCAGGTACCCCTCGGGTGGCCGCACGATGCGCTGGAGGGAGTGAAACTCTCGCGTGGCCGGATCACCGTCGTCGTACTCGCCAATGAGCCAGGCCCCGTCCGGAGTGGGCCGTGCCCGCCAGTCCGTTGCGACGCTAGTCCCCCTATCCGTGTCCACGTACTCGCCGGTCACGGCGTCGTACACCGCCCTGAGCTCGGGCAAAAACAGGCTGTCGAGAAGCGTCTCATCGCGCTCGTGGACATACAGAGCACCCTCGTGCTCCACGACCACCGCATAGAACCACTCGGGCAGGTTGTCGTAGCGCTTTCCCTTGCCCATCCAGACACCGCCCAACTCAGTGTGTTCGGCGGAGTCGGGGAGCCGGCTCAGCACGTCGCAAATGTCCTCGTCCGTGTTCCAGTCGTACAGGCAGGTGTAAATGCGTGCCCCGTCGTCAAAACGCGCCGCGGTGACGCCGTTGTCGGCCAACAGCGGCTCTTCCCCTTCCCAGATGAACCCCCGGTAGCGGTAGTCCTCGGGCCAGTATCCATCCATGTCCAGAACGCTGAAGCATCCGCTGGTCCCGGCCAGCCCAAGGTCGTGGGCAAAAATCACCGTGGCGCTATCGCCGGCGCGGGAGTATACGCCGACGTCGCTTTGTACGAAGGGAGTGACCGGGTGAAGCACGAGCAGCGGATCCCCAACATAGGTGGTCACGGCCAGGGTTCCGGTGACCGGCTCCAGCCGGCCCACGCGTACCGCTGTCGGCGAGGCACCATCGAGCCTCCAATCCCCGGTGAGCGCGGCGCCGCCGGTGGCCATCCCGGACAGCGTGGCGGTACGCTGGTCGGCCAGCTGGAACTCCCACTGGACGCTGTCGGAGCTGGTAGTCACCGCTCGCCCCAGTCCGTAGAGGTCACCTCCCCCTTCCGGCATGCGCACCACCCAGTAACCAATGAGCTCACCTGGCAACAATTGGTCGTTGTCCCCCCCATCCGGATTGGTTTCACAGCCAGCGACAGCCAGGGACAACGCGGTCGAAATGGCTGCAGTGATGACAACACCGCGATGTCGTCTCAAGGTAGTGATGGTCATAAAGCCTCCCCACGTCACAGTACGACTGCAACGTCACTATGCATCGAGGCAGCGCAGTGCGCAAGCGCGCTTGAAAGTGCGCAACCCCCTCTGTGCCAACGTGCGTGAGACAGCGGCACGAGACGAAACTACTGTAGATGGCACCCAGCGCACAGGATAGGCTAAGCGTCCGTCGCAAAACAAGTAGACGATGCAGGACGTTGAGGCGCCCGGCTCGCGAGGCGCGCCGAGGCGCGTACTTTTTGATATGCAACGAGAAGCAACGAAGCGAGCCGGGATGCATCGGCGTTCTGGGCGATCTAGTTGTTTTGCGGCGGACGCTAAGGCTCCAGGATTTGTTTGACCACGGTTTGTACCACGCGGTCACAGACGGTAGGGATCCCCAGGGGACGGAACTGCCCTGGTTTGCCCGGCTTGGGGATGAGCTTGCGTTGGCGTGGTCGCCAGCTGGCGTCAGTTGAGGAGATGACGCGATGATTCATCGCTCGACCATTGCGGCGATGATCGGTTTCTTTGTGGCTCCGGTGTTGCTGTTGGCGGCAGGGCTCGACTCCCACTGGATCGATGCTGGCAACCACGGTATCAGCCGGTGGTATGGGCCGCGTTACGCGACGATCTGTGAGACTGGCACCTGTCGGAGCTTCGCGTACAGCAACGAGATCCGGCGGCTCCGCAAGAGCTCGGACTGGAGGGCGCGGTACGAAAAGGAAGCTCACCGCAATTACATCCGAGACACGCTCGACGCCGGAATCCAGCTCTCCGTGGTGCGGCTGCTGCAGGTCCGGGCGCGGAGATTGGCGTGGGTTCTGATCCTCTCCGGGCTTGTCTATCTGCTGCTGGGGGCGATTGGTGGGACTGCGGCGTTCGGTTCGCTGGCGTTGGCGTATGCCGTGCATAGAGCGCTTCGTGGGCTGCAGCGTGGCGGTCCTGGGTGTGCTCCTGATGTGGAGCTTCACCAGACACCTCGCCGACAGCATCGCGCACGAGGAGCGGTTCATCCGCTATGGACGCGCTTTTTTTGCCGGGCCCACGAGATCCGGCGCTACTTCACGAAGCCTTCCGATGAGCTTGTAACGCCACAAACGAGCTGTTCAACCCAGACGCCTGCTGGCGTTGTTGCGACTCCTCGAAATACCGGCGGGTGTTCCTTCGTCGCCACGCCTGGCCAGCAGACGCCTGTTCTCACCGACTATGGATTGCTACTTGTGGGACGCGGCACTAGCTTGGATCTTCCCTCTCGGTGCTATTCCTGAGTTGGACGCCCCTGGAGCGTCGTCACCTCGACAAGCTGGCCGGCCTGCGCAACCTGAGGAAGGTGGATCTCACGGGCACCCCCGGTGAGCAGTCCGGCCCCTTGCTCCGAGCCGCTGGACCGGGGAGGCGGGCTCAGCCGGGATCCACGCCGTCCTCGGCGAAGTGACAGTTCACGCATCCGGCGTTGGTGGTGTAGCCGTGGTCCCCCGCATGGCAGCCCCTGCAGTCTTCCGCGGGGGAGTGGAACTTGGGGCTGCTGGGGTGGTTGGGGTCCAGGGCGCCGTTGCCGCCGTGGCATTCGGCGCAGTAGTCCTGACGGTCCTCGGTGTGGTCGGCCACGGGCAGGGCGTGGCAGGAGTCGCAGTGGGGCCACTTCCATCCGTCGTGGGTGTCGTCCAGGATGGGCGTGCTGGATCCGTTGGGGTTGTAGCCACCGCCACAGGCCGCGGCGATGACGCCCAGGGCCACCACCAGGACGGTACTGCGGGGCAGGTGCTTCGTCACGGTGCACCTCGCCATCGACGGCGCCATCGACGGCGCCGGCGCCAGCCCAGCAGCGCCAGGGCGAGCGCGAAGACGAGGCCCGGGGCGCCGCCGCCGGTCTGGCGGCAGCCGCAGCCTGCGTCGTTGGCCCCCGGGGGTGTCGAGGCGTCAGGTCCGGGGGTCGAGGCGTCGGGTTGGGGCGTGTCCGAGTCCGGTGACGGGGCCGCGTCGGCCGGCACCGCGGCGTCCGGCTGCGGTGTGTCGGCGTCGGGTACGCCGGCGTCGGGCACGCCGGCGTCCGGGCCGGGCGGCGTGATGTCCCCGGTGTTCCAGCTCAGGGTGTCCACGACGGTGACCGTGGGGCCGCTGGGGTTGGTGATGTCCGTGATGCCCACCACCTCCGCGTCCACCTGGCCGTTGCACACGGTCACCCGCATGTACCCGTGGATGGACTGGGCGTAGTGCACCGTGTGGGCGTCGGTGAACAGCCCCTCCCAGGTGGCCGGCTTGGAGCCGAGGTCGCCCTCGGACTCGTTGGGGTACAGGGGCGCGCCCCCGCCGCCCATGATGTAGTAGCGGATCCCCGCCGGGGACTCGCCGCGCTCCATGTAGTGGTCGTGGCCCGTGATCACCGCGTCCACGCCGTGGACCACGAAGATGTCGCTCGCCTCCCGCAGCAGCTCCCGGAGGTTGTAGCTTCCAGTGCGGCCGTCCTTGGAGGAGTAGGGCGGCTCGTGGGTGAAGACGAAGATGTGCTGTACGGCCGGGTCGGTCGAGTGCTGCGCCAGCTCGGCGTTGAGCCAGGTCATCTGCGTGGTGGAGAAGCCACCGATTACCGGCACCACGTCCACGTGGCCATCGAGCACGATGAAGGCGGAGTTTGCGTAGACGAAGGAGTAGTAGTTCTCCGTGCCCGAGGTGTCGGTGGGCGGCGCCAGGAAGTCGTTGTAGAAAACGGGCAGGGTTCCGTTGTCCTCCTCGTGGTTGCCGATGGTGGAGAACCAGGGCATGTCCTTGATGAGCGGATACTCGATGTCGAAGAAGAACTGCCAGTCGGCGCCGATTTCCCCGGAGGAGACCATGTCGCCGGTGTTTATTAGGAACCGCGCGTTGGTTTCGGCCACCAGGGTGGCGACAACGGTGGTGTGGTTTTCGTGGACGGAGCGGTTGTCCCCCACGGCCAGAAACTCGAAGCAGGCCAGCGGGTCGGATTGGGCCGTGGTGAAGGTGCCGCTGTCGGTGACGCCGTCGCTGTCGACCGTATAGCTGTAGGTAGTGTCCGGGGTGAGGCCGGTGACGGAGACCTCGTGGAGGGTCTGGGTCCCTGGTGAGGCGTACACCATGCCGTTGATGGTCACCGATCCCGGGCCGGCATTCTCCTGCTGCCAGACCACGGTGATGCCGTCGGTGCGCAGGGACTGCAGGTGCGGCCCCTTGATGATGGCGGCGTCGGCCCGGCCGGGCAACCCCGCCACCAGCCCCAGCACCGCCGCGGCGAGTGTCTTGTAATTTCTTGATATTTGAGCTGGCGTTCGCATCACACGCTCCGCGTTTGTCTTGACTTGCTCTCCCCATGGTAGCCCAGCCCGCGTGCAGACAACAGGCGTGATTTTTGCCGGCAAGCCGGCGCTCCGGCAGAGGACTGAAAAAACTGTGTCCGTTTCGGGGGGGCTGATCCACTGATGGAGTACAGGTCGATCGTATCCCGCCGTGTGGCCTGGCGGGCGAAGGCCGAACGCGGATTATTCAACAAACGGCGGGGGCTCGAATGCCCAACATTGTGGGTCGACACCCTGCAGGGGTCGGCACCAGGAGGAAGGACTATGCGTAGAATTCTGTCTGTAGCTGTGGTGACCGCGCTCATGGCGGTCGGATGTGGAAATCCGAGTGACGAGCTGGACCTCTCCGAGGACAAGAAGCAGATCATCCAAGCCGACGCCAACGGGCTGGACGTGTGTGAGGCCATGGGCTTCGCGCCGGGTTGCGACCTGTGCCTGGAGCTCGGCTACTACGGCGACGGCATCTGCGACATCGCGATGATCCTGCATGGGCTGTGCGAAGGTCCGGACCCCGACTGCGCCTCGGCGGAGATCGACTGCGGCAACGGCGTGGACGACGACATGGACGGCCTGGTGGACTGCGGCGACAGCGACTGCGCCTTCACCCCGGCCTGCATGGCCACCTGTGGCGACGGCATCGTCAACCCCGGCGAAGAGTGTGACGATGGCAACGCGGTCAACGGCGACGGCTGCTCCAACATCTGCCTCCTGGAGAACATCACCCCCACGGAGGTGTGCAGCAACCTGATCGACGACGACCAGGACGGGCTCGTGGACTGTGACGACCCGGACTGCGTGAACGCAGCGGCCTGTGGGGCCACCTGCGGCAACGGCGTCGTGGAGGCGGGCGAGGAGTGCGACGACGGCAACGGCACCCCGGGCGACGGCTGCGCCGCAGACTGCACCCTCGAGACGGTGACCCCCGAGACCAACTGCACCGACCGGGTAGACAACGACGGCGACGGCCTGGTGGACTGCGCAGACCCGGACTGCGCCAATGTCGCCTTCTGCATGTGCGGTAACGGCGTGGTGGATCCCGGCGAGGCCTGCGACGACGGCAACAACACCGACGGCGACGGCTGCAGCTCGAGCTGCCAGGTCGAGGCTTCCTCCGAGACCCAGTGCGACGACGGCATCGACAACGACGGCGACGGCCTGGTGGACTGCGCGGACTCCGACTGTCAGAACGACCCGGTCTGCGGCGTGTGCGGCAACGGCATCGTCGAGGCGGGCGAGCAGTGCGACGACGGAAACGTCACCATCGGCGACGGGTGCGACGACCGCTGCATGTTGGAGGTCTCACCGGAGATCTGCAACGACGGCATCGACAACGACCTGGACGGCTTGGTGGACTGTGCCGACACCGACTGCGCCAGCGACCCGGCCTGTGGCTCGCCCATGTGCGGCAACGGCATCGTCGAGGCGGGCGAGGAGTGCGACGACGGCAACAGCGTAAACGGCGATGGCTGCAGCTCGACCTGCCTGATCGAGTAGCATCGAGACCCATGGCGCCGACGGCATTGACAACGACGGCCTGATCTGTTGCGCCGACCTGGACCAGCCCTCTCTCCGCCGGCTCCGACCCATGCCCCACACCCCCACGTCCCTCCAGCGATGTGATATATCAGGAATACTGTGCCCTTTGTCGTTCGCAATGACGCCGGTCCGGGCGTCCGGATCCGGGTCGCCGGGCTGGTGGTCGTCGCGGCTCTGCTCACGTTGGGCGGGGCTGCTGCCCGCGGCCGCGCGCCCAAGGCGAGGACCCTCGTGGTCCTCGCGGCTCAGAACCGACCCGACGTGACCCGGCGCGCCCTCGGGGCCCTGCGCAGCCAGGTCAGCGACACGTCCGTCGTCCTGCGGGTTGTCTGGATAAAGCGGCTCGCCGGGTCCCGGGCGTCCCAGATCGCCCTCTCCAGGAGACACGCCGCGAAGAAGGGCGTCCTGGCCGTGGCCTGGTACGACGGCAGCCAGCCCAACGAGATCCTCATGATCGCCGCGCGCACCAATCGGCTCGTGGTGCGGCGGGTCACGGGGGCCACCTTGGGCGGCCGCCTCGAGGCCCTGGCCATCATCGTGCGAACCTCCATGCTCGCCCTGGTCGCCGGCCAGCCACTGCCCCCGCAGCCGCCCCCGCGCCGCCGGGTGGAGCCGCGCCGGGTCGTGCCCCGCCGCCGGGTGGAGCCGCGCCGGGTCGTGCCCCGCCGCCGGGTGAAGCCGCGCCGGGTCGTGCCCCGCCGCCGGGTGGAGCCGCGCCGCAGGGTGGCGCCCCGTCGCCGTCCTCCACCACGTCGCAGGCCCCTACCGGCCCGACCCGCTGGCTGGCGCTTCGGCCTCGGCGTGGAGGCAGGGTACTTCCTGTCGGGCTACTCGGTGGGCGCGGGCGCGGTGCACGGCGGCGAGGTGGCTGTGGCCTTCCACCTGCGCGCGGGGTGGGAGGTCCTGGTCAGCTACCGCGTCACCCAGAAGATCACCGGCCGCGTGGGCGCCTCCCGGCTGGACCTCCAGCCACACCCCATTGGCCTGGGCGCCCGGTGGCGTCATCGCTGGGGCCGCTTCGACCTGGGCCTGGCCCTGTCCGTCATCATGGACTACGCGACCCTGTCCACCGACGCCGACCCGGACACCTACTGGGCGAGCGCCGACCAGGGGGACCTTCTGTGGTCGGTGATGCCTACGATCTCGGGCTCGGTCACTCTGATACCCAGGCTCCGTGTGGTCCTGGCCGTGGGCGCGCAGGTCGGCCTCAACTGGCGGCGCTACGTTCTCGATGATCAGGTCGCCACGGAGCCTCTGCTCAGCCCTTGGCCTGTGCAACCGTTCATGATGATTGGTCTATCCGCGGATATCCTCTGAATGCAACCAGGCACGACAAAAAAATTGTGTCCGAAAGTGCGTGATGCGGCCCACTGATTCTATAGGATGATGAGCGTGTCGCCCTCGTCTCTCAAACAGGCGGGCGCTTCGCCCGAGACCGACCTCGCGCTGACCCGTGCGGCGGGGCGGGGAGACGAGCGCGCCCGGCAACAGCTGGCGGAACGGCTGTTCGACCGCGTGCGCGCCACGGTCTCCTACCTGGCCGGGGGCGACGCGGACAAGGACGATCTGGTGCAGGTTTCCATGGTAGAAATTCTCCGCTCCGCCGGCACCTTCCGGGCCGAGGGCCATCTGGAGAGCTGGGCCGACCGCATCGCGGTGCGGACCTCCCTGCGGGCCCTCAAGACGCGGCGGCGCCGGGACGAGGTGCTCCACGCGGCGGATGACGCCGAGGCGATGCTGGAGCGGCTCGACGTGGAGTCCCCGGGCACCTCGACCCCCGACCTGGAGCAGGAGGCCCAGCGCCGTCTCCTCCATCGTCGCCTGGCCCTGGTCCTGGGCCGGGTGGATCCCCAGCGGCGGGCGGCGGTGCTGCTGCGGTGGGTGCACGGCTACACCGTGGAGGAGATCGCCGACCTCACCGACGCGCGCGTCAACACGGTGCGTGGGCGGCTGCGCCGCGGCAAGCGACAGCTCCGCAAGATGATCCTCGGTGATCCGGTCCTGCGCGGGTGGGAGCCCTGGGTGAACAAATGAGCGACCAGAGCCCCAGACCAAGCGACTGCGAGCGGTTCGAGCAGCTAGTGCTCGAGCCGGGCGCGGCGCCGCTGTCCGACGCCGACGAGTCCTTCCGAACGGCGCACCTGGCCTCCTGCGAGGCCTGCCGGTCGGAGCTGGCGATCCTGGAGGAGCTACTGTTCGACGGCACGGCCCCGGCGGCCGAGCCCATGGACGAGCTCTCCCGCCGTCGGGCCATCCTCGACATCGTGGCCGCGGCGGGGCAGGGGACCGCCCAGGCGGCGAAGCCCGGCCGCGCCGGCCGCGCCGGCCGCGCCGGCCGCGTGAATCGGCGTTGGCTGGTGGCGTCGGGTGCGCTGGCAGCCTGCCTCGTGGCGGGGCTCGCGGTCACCCTCTGGCCGCGTCCCGTGCGGCAGCCGACCCGCCAGGTGACCACCGCGCCGCGCACCGCGGCCGCGCGGGTGCTCCTACGTTCGGGGGACGCCCTGCTGGATCGATCGCCTTTGCGCCTCGATGATCGTCTGCGGTCGGGCCAGCGCCTCGAGTCGCGCAGTGGGCGCGCCGCCCTCCGGTTGCCCCTGGGCAGCACCCTGCTGGTGGGCGCCGACACGGAGCTCACCCTCGACCGCCTCGCCACCGACCGTGTGGAGCTCCGCCTATCGCGTGGCGAGCTCCTGGCGTCGGTCACGCGCCGTCGGGATCGCCAGGTCTTCGAGGTGCGCACCCCGTCGGGGCGGATCACGGTGAAGGGCACGGCCTTCTCCCTGTACGCCACCGGGAACTACACCGCCCTGCGCGTGCTGCGTGGCGTCGTGGTGGTCCAGGAGCCGGGCGCCAAGCCCAGGGAGGTGCGCCCCGGGCGCCTGGTCGTGCTCGGCAAGGCCGTGGCGGCGTCCCTGGCGTCTCGCCTGGGCGCGGCGGGCCAGCGGCGGACCGCCCGGGTCCTGTGGCTCCTGCCCACCGCCGACACCTCGCACCGTCACGCGACCTTGACCCTACGCACCACCCCTCCGGGCGCCACGGTGCTGGTGGACTCCACGCCCGTGGGCATCACGCCCCTGGCGGCGCGGCTCGAGCCGGGCCAGCGCCGCGTGACGGTGCGGCTCGCCGACTACGACACCGTCCAGGAGTCCCTGGCCCTGGAGCCGGCCGCGGCCACGGTCCGCCACTTCGAGCTCAAGCCCAGCCGGGTGGCCGCCGGGCGACCGGCGCCTGTCGAGCCGCCTGGACCTGCCGCGACCGATCCGTCGAGCCTATCGCCGAGGCGCCCGACGACGACCGCCTCGGGGCCGACTGCGCCCACGGCCCGGGACCTGCTCGAGCGCGCCCAGAGGCACCGGGCGGCCAGGCGCTGGTCCAGCGCCACCAGGGCCTACCGGGAGCTGATCCGCCGCTACCCGGCGACCCCGGAGGGCCGGGCTGCGCTGGTCTCCCTGGGCATCATGGGGCTGGGTCCGAGCCACGACACGGCCGGCGCCCTCCGCGCCTTCGACCGGTACCTCGCGCTCACCCGTCGGGGCGACCTGGCCCAGGAGGCCACCTATGGTCGCGCCCGGGCCCTGCGTCGCCTCGGCCGGACGACCGCCGAGATCGCCACCCTCCGGGACTTCCTCAAGCGGTGGCCCCGGGCCCTCCAGGCCCCCCAGGCTCGAAAGCGCCTCCGCGACCTCATTGCCAAGGGCGTGAAATGAGCCCACGATCTCAGCCCATGAGCCCACCCGCGATCAGGCTCCTCGTCCCGATCCTCGCCGCCCTGGCGCTGGTCTGGCCGTGCTGCGTGCCGGACCAGGTCATGATCGAGCGCAACGCCGCCCTGTGCGGAGACGGCCTGGTGGAGGGCGACGAGGAGTGCGACGACGGCAACACCATCGACGGCGACGGGTGCAGCGCCGCGTGTGAGACCGAGGGCGGGCCCGAGACCGACTGTGGCGATGGCGTGGACAACGACGCCGACGGCCTGGTGGACTGCGCCGACAGTGACTGCGCCAGCGATCCCACCTGCGCTCCGGTGTGCGGCAACGGCCTCGTCGAGGGCGGCGAGGAGTGCGACGACGGCAACACCATCGACGGCGACGGCTGCACCGCGGCCTGCGAGGACGAGGCCGGCCCCGAGACCAACTGCGAGGACCGCGACGACAACGACGGAGACGGCCTGGTGGACTGCGCCGACCCAGACTGCACCGACGACCCCTTCTGCCTCTGCGGAAACGGCCAGCCGGACCCCGGCGAGGCCTGCGACGACGGCAACAACGCCGACGGCGACGGCTGCTCCTCGGACTGCCAGGTGGAGATCGGGCCCGAAGTCTGCAACGACGGAATCGACAACGACACCGATGGCCTGGTGGACTGCGCCGACAGCGACTGCGCCAACGACCCCGCCTGCATGCCCATGTGCGGGAACGGCATCGTGGAGGCCGGCGAGGAGTGCGATGACGGCAACAGCGTAGACGGTGATGGCTGCAGCTCGACCTGCCTGGTCGAGTAGCGTCGTGACAGCCGTGGATCCGTGGTCGGTGGCGGGAGCCTTTGGCAGCGGGCGTCAGTTGCTGCAGGTCACCGAGATGTCATAGCCGCTGGTGGCGCCCTCATAGCCGTCCACCACGATGTAGTAGGTGGCGCCCGGGGTGTACTGGAAGGTGGCCTGCTCGGGGTCTGACTGCGGGTTCGCGGAGTGGGCAGCGCAGCTCAGGGCCGGGTCACAGCCGCCGCCGTTGGAGGTCAGGATCAGGAGATCCAGGTCGGCGCCGAGGTTGCCGACGTCCACGGTGATGTTCTGGTAGAGGATCCCGCCGGTCTGGACGAAGGTGTAGACCACCTCCGGGCCGGTCAGGGGGAAGGTCACGCAGTTGTACCAGTCGTCCACCTGGTCGGGGGCGCCCACGTTGGTGTCGGTCGTGGCCATGTTGCAGGTGAGGGTGCCGCCGGTGGGGCTGCAGGTGGGTGCGGCCGTGCAGCCCGAGGTGTCGAAGGTGCAGTTGACCGTGCAGGCCAGCGTGCCGCCGGCGTAGCCGAGGCTCTGGCACGTCTCGCCGTCGAGGTTGAAGCCGTCGCAGTCCTCCATGGGGGGATTGACGACGCCGTTGCCGCAGATGGGCTGGATGGTGAAGCAGCCGGTGGGGTCGAGCCGGCACTGGGGGGAGCACACGAGGCTGCCGCCGTCGTAGCCCAGGCTCTCGCAGGTCATGCCGCCGAGGTCTGCGCCGTCGCACTCCTCCATCACGGTGTTGATGGCGCCGTCGCCGCAGTAGGGTTGGGCCATGAAGCACGCGGACTCGTCGAAGGCGCAGTTGAGGCTGCAGCCCAGGGCGCCGCCATCCCAGCCCAGGGTCTGGCAGGTCGCGCCGCCGAGGTCGGCGCCGTCGCACTCCTCGATCGCGGTGTTCACCGCGCCGTCGCCGCAGTAGGGCTCGATGTCGGCGCAGCCCGACTCGTCGAAGGTGCAGGTGGCGCCGCAGGCGAGGGTGCCGCCGTCCCAGCCGAGGGACTCGCAGGTGTGGCCGTCCAGGTTTGCGCCGTCACACTCTTCGCCCGGGTCCAGGGTCCCGTCGCCGCAGGTCCCTGCGTTGGAGCAGGCGCTGGTGTCGAAGGTGCACGCGGAGGTGCAGCCCAGGGCTCCCCCGACGAAGCCCAGGTCCGAGCAGGTGACGCCGCCCAGGTCGGCTCCGTCGCAGTCCTCGCCGTACTCCAGCGCGTCGTTCCCACACTCGGGCCCCGTGCCCTCGCACAGGTCGGTGTCGTAGGTGCAGGTCGCGCCGCAGGCGAGGGCGCCGCCTTCCCAGCCGAGGCTCTCGCAAGTCGCCCCGCCTAGGTCCAGCGCGTCGCATTCCTCAACGCCGTCGACCACCCCATTGCCGCAGTCGACCTGGGTGTTTAGCGGATATCCCCCGCAGCCCGCCGCCAGCAGCAGCGCGCCCGAGGCAATCATGTACCGGATGAAAGGGCGGTTACGTAACATAGTCCTATGCTCCTCGGCTGTCGCCCGAGACTACCCCAACGAGATTAAGGAAACGGCCACTTCACCTACTTAATCTGTGAGTGTAGCTGACGTCTTGGCATGGACACAGCCTTTTTTCCGCGGGTCTTGTGGCTTGCCCCGGTTCCGCCGTACCATGCGAGCCCATGTTGGACGTGACCCCGGACATCTCCCTGAACGAGAGCGAGGTGGAGATGACCTTCGTGCGCGCCTCGGGTCCGGGCGGCCAGAACGTGAACAAGGTGAGCTCCGCGGTGCAGCTGCGGTTCGACGTCCGGGGCTCGCCCTCTCTGCCCGAGGTGGTGAAGCGGCGGCTGATCGAGATCGCGGGCGGGCGGGTGACCACCGAGGGCGTGTTGATTATCAATGCGCGCCAGTACCGCACCCAGGAGCGCAATCGACAGGACGCCCTCGATCGGCTCGGGGCGCTGATTCGCGTGGCCGCCGAGCCGCCGCCGCCCCCTCGCCGGAAGACGAAGCCCTCCCGGGCGGCCCGCCGACGTCGTCTGGAGGGCAAGCAGCGGCAGAGCGGGAAGAAGCGCCGCCGCGGCCGGGTGCGGTCCGACGACTACTGAGGACCCGCTCGCAAATTCCGCAGAAGGAACACCATCATGCCCCCCGACCACGACCAGCCCGCCCCGGCATCCGGCGGTCCCCTCTTCCACTTCTTCTCCGGCAAGGGCGGGGTGGGCAAGACCACCCTGGCCGCTGCCACGGCGGTGCACCTGGCGCGGTCGGGGCTGAGCGTGCTGATCACCTCCACCGACCCCGCGCACTCGCTGTCTGACGTGTTCGACCGGGAGATCGGCCACCAGGGCGCCCGCATCGAGGAGAACCTCCACGCCCTGGAGGTGGACTCCTCGGCGCGGTGGGCCGAGGCCACGGTGGCTCCAGGTGATCCGACCGCGGCCCACCGCAAGCGCGGCCGGGTGGAGCGCGCCCTCACCGACGCCATGAAGATGCTGGGCGAGGCCCCCGGGGTGGACGAGTTCGTCTCCATGGAGGTGCTGCTCGAGACCATGAGCTCGGACGTGTACGACACCGTGGTCTTCGATACGGCGCCCACGGGGCACACCCTGCGGCTGCTGCTGCTCCCGGAGATGCTCGACGGCTGGCTGGGGCGCATCCTGTCGGTGCGCAAGCAGCTCTCCCGGATGGGCAGCGTGATCAAGCGGCTCATCCCGGGGCGGCCCGACGGGGAGGAGCCGGATCTCGGCGCCAACCTCATGGACGCCCGGGAGCGCATCGTGCGGGCGCGGGATCTCATCACCGACACCGAGCGGACCCTCTTTGCCCTGGTGACCATCCCCGAGGCCATGTCCGTGCTGGAGACGCGGCGCACCATGGATCAGCTCCGCGACCACGGCATCCCCGTGGGCGTGGTCATCGGCAACCAGGTGCAGCCGGACTCGGACACCTGCGACCACTGCCGCCTCCGACGCACCATCCACGAGCGGGAGATCGATCACCTGGAGCGGGTCTGCGCCGAGGTGCCACTGCGGCTGGTGGAGTCCAAGCCCTACGTCATCCGTGGCCCCGACGCCCTCGCCGACCTGGGGCGCGAGGTGTGGAAGGAGCGGTAGGGCGGCTGGCGTGAATGAACTTGACGAGGTCATTTGCGCCAGCCGCCCAAGACGGCCGCGTCGCCGCCGAAATTTCGCCCGGGACCGGTGACCATGGTAGCGTGTGGCCGTGGAGTGGTTCGTCTATCTGCTGCGATGCGCCGACGACACCCTGTACTGCGGGGTGTGCACGGACCTGGAGCGGCGCGTCCAGGAGCACAACGCCTCGCTCCGGGGCGCTCGCTACACCCGCGCCCGCCGACCCGTGACCCTGGCCTGGCAGCGGTCACTCGAGACGCGCGCCGACGCCTGCCGACAGGAGGCGCGTATCAAGCGCCTGTCCCGGGCGGCCAAGGAGCGGCTCATCCAGACGGGGGCCTGATGGCCCTCACTTCTGGGCGCGCGCGGTGATGGCCTCGCCGCTGACGCAGAAGCGGCCGCCGCTTACGTGGTGCAGCAGCCGCAGCCCGTTGTCGAAGGTCCAGTGGCCGCCCTGGACGTGTCGGGTGTCCGCCACGGCCGCGAGGATCTGCGCCACGATGAGGGACGAGGCGCCCAGGTCCACGATCTGACACACCCGACACTCGAGATTGGCCACGCACTCGGCCACCAGCGGGGCCTTGATGCGGGTGGCTCGCTGGCGGGAGAGGCCGAAGCGGCCGAACTTGTCGGGCACCCGGGCGCCTGACACGCTGCCACAGCCCAGGACGGCGTCGGCCAGGGAGGCGTCGGGGACGTTCACGCCGAGCTCCCCGGTCCGCTCGATGTACGGGTAGGAGTGGTGACGCTTGCCCGACACCAGGGCGAGCATCCCCGGGTCCTTTCGCACCGGCATGTTCCAGGTCACCGCAAAGAGGTTGTCAGATTCGCCGTCACCCACGGTGATGAGCACCACCGGCCCGGGATTCATCAAGCGGTAGGCGTCGGTGAGGGGTTCGATGGGGGCCTTGTCCATGGAGTCCTCCGGGGGGTCGCGTGGTCTGTGTGGTACCCGGGGGGCGGGCGGTTGTCAACGTCCCCGGCAGGATCGCGGGCGGCGCTGACGGGTGCGTGGTTCCCCTTTTTTTGACCACTTCGGGATCGATCGGCCAAAGTGGGATCAAAGCGGAGGTCGACCATGAGATTGGTGTATACGTTTTTTGTCATCGCGGCGGCGGCGGCCATGGTGACCTGTCAGGGGCAAGGCTCCGACAGGCAAGCGCCAGAAGCAAACCTGCCCATCCCGGTCGTTGCCACGTGTGGGGACGGCGTGGTGGATCCCACGGAGGTGTGCGATCGCGGCGCGGCGAACAGCGACGTGACCCCGGACGCGTGCCGCACCACCTGCGTGTGGGCGCGCTGCGGCGACGGCGTCATCGACAGCGGTGAGGTGTGCGACGACGGGGAGCGCAACAGCGACGACCTGGCGGACGCCTGCCGCACGACCTGCAAGCCGGCCTACTGTGGTGACGGCGTGGTGGATTCCGAGGAGCAGTGCGACGGTGGGGCGTCCGAGGACCTCACCTGCGAGGGGCTCGGCCTCGACTACACCGGAGGTGTCCCTCTTTGTGTCGAGTGCAAGGTGGACCCGGTGGGCTGCTTCACCTGCGGCAATGGCTACTGTGAGGCGGGAGAATCCCACTCGGCCTGCGCCACGGACTGCAAGGCGTCCCAGGTGGGTACGGGCGCTGAGCTCTCCTGCGCGCTGTTGGCCGACGGCGCCGCCCGCTGCTGGGGTCTGGGGCAGCAGGGACAGCTGGGCGACGGCAGCGGGGTCAGCAGCGCCGTGCCCGTCGCCGTGACCGGTGTCAGCGACGCCGTGGCCATCGCCACCGGCTCTGCCCACGCCTGCGCGGCCATGGCGGACGGTAGCGTACGGTGTTGGGGCTCCAACGAGGCGGGTCAGCTCGGGGTGGCTCCAATGGCGCTCAGTCAGGTCCCCATGGGTGTCGGGGGCCTGTGGGGTGTGGTCGAGGTCGCCGCCGGGCACGCCCACACCTGTGCGCTCAAGGTGGACGGCACCGTCTCGTGCTGGGGTCTGAACGATGACGGCCAGCTCGGGGATTCCACGTTGGTGTCGACCACCGCGCCGGTGGCGGTCGACGGCCTGACCGACGTGGTGGCGCTGGCCGCCGGCGTCGGACACACCTGTGCCCTCATCAGCGACGGCACCGTGCGCTGCTGGGGGAAGAACCGCCAGGGCGCCTTGGGGGACGGGACCTTCGAGGACGCGGCCCAGCCAGTGACGGTGGTGGGCCTCGCCCACGCCACCGCCATCACTGCCCGGGAGAATCACACCTGCGCGCTGTTGGCCGCCGGACTGGTGCGCTGCTGGGGCAACAACTTTTCGGGCCAGCTCGGCAACGGCGAGGTGGGCGTGTTCAGCAACGTCCCCGTGGCCGTGTCGGGGCTGGTCGGCGCGGTGGCCCTGTCCGCGGGCACCGAGCATACCTGCGCAGTGGTCGCCATCGGCGATGTGCGCTGCTGGGGCGCCAACGCTGCGGGCCAGCTCGGCGACGCCACCCAAGAGGACAGCCCCACGCCGGTGACGGTGGCCGGAGTCGCCCAGGCCGTGTCCGTGGCCGCGGGTACGGATCACTCCTGCGCCGCCCGGGCCGACGGCTCCCTGGCCTGTTGGGGGGACAACGCGCACGGTCAGCTCGGTGACGGCACCAACGAGACCTCCTCGGCCCCGGTGGATCCCGTGGGGTGGTAGCCTGGACCCAGTTCTCGAACCACGCCGGATTCTCTACGGTTGCATCATCTCGCGGAGCAGCTTGCGGGCGGTGGCCGAGACCCTGGATCGCGTGAGGTGAATCCGGCGCAGGCTCGTCATGGACTTGAGGTACTCCACCCCCGTGTCCGAGACCCGCGTGTAGCCCAGGTCGAGGAGGGCGAGCCCCTTCATCGTGGTGAGCTGAGCGACGCCCCGGTCGCCCACGCGGGTGTGGCCGAGGAAGAGCGTGTGGACCTTGTCCAGGCCGCGCAGGTGGCGCAGGCCGCTGCCGGCCACGGTGGTGCGGCGGAGGTTGAGCCGCCGTAGCTGTTTCATCTTGCGCAGGTTGGACAGCCCCTTGTCGCCCACCCGGGTCTCCCGGAGCACCAGCACCCGCAGGTCCTTCAGCCCACAGAGGCGGTCCATGCCCGTGTCTCCCACCCGGGTGTCGGAAAGGTCCAGGTGGCGCAGCCCGGTGAGCGCCCCCAGGCTGGCCATGCCCTTGTCGGTCACGGCCGTGTCCTCGAGGATCAACACCTTGAGTTGGGAAAGAGTGCGCAGGTGCATCAACCCCGTATCCCTCACCCGCGTGTCTTCGAGTGTCAGCTCCCGCAGCCGCAGCAGGTCGCCCACGTGACGCATCCCGGTGTCGCTGACGCGGGTCTTGTCCAGGTGCAGCCGACGCAGGTGGGCCAACGGGGTGAGGTGTTTGAGGCCCTTGCTGGTGATCCGCGTGCCGCCCAGGTACAGCACCCGGAGCGCGGCGAGCCTCCGCAGATGGCGCACGCTGGTGTCGTTTGTCGCCGTGTTCTCCAGGTAGAGCTCACGCAGGGACCTGCAGCGGCCCACCTGCTTCAGCCCCGCCTCGAGCACGCCCGAGTAGCCCAGGTCCAGCACCGAGAGGCGGCTCAGGCCCGACAGGTGCGCTAGACCGGCGCCCGTCAATGTGGTGTGGGCCAGGTCGAGCACCTCCAGCCGCGTGAGACCCTTGAGGCTGGCCAGGCCGCCGTCGGTGACTCTCGTGTGGGCCAGGCCGAGCTGGGTCAGACCTCTCAACCCGGACAGCCGTGCCAGGCCCTTGCTGGTGATCCGCGTGGCCTCGAGGTTCAGGCTGGTCAGAGACTTGATGGAACGGAGGCGCGTGAGGCCGGCGTCGGTGACCTTGGTGTAGGCCAGGTTGAGCGCCCGGAGCCGGGTCATGGGCCGCACTGCGTCGAGGCCAGCGTCGGCGGCCGCTGTGCTCGACAGGTCGAGCCGCCGGAGCGCGGTGAGCGTCGCCAGGTGGGAGAGGGCGTCGCTCTGCACGGGCGTGTTGCTGAGGTCGAGGGTTTTCAGGGCCGTGAGCCCGGCCAGGTACCTCAGGCCGTCGCCTGAGAAGACGCTGCCCGACAGGTCCAGGCCGCGCAACGCGGTGAGCTTGCGGAGCCGCTTGAGCGCCTTGTCATTGACGGTGCTGCCGCCCAGGATCAGGGTGTGGAGCTTGGAGCTGAGCTTTCGCAGCCCCTTGAGCCGGGAGGGCTTGCCCCCGAATCCCCGAAGGGACAGGATCAGGCGCCTGGTGGAGACCCGGCGGAGGGCCTTGAGGACCTTCCGTGGCAGGGACTTCGCGCCGTGGAGCAGCACGGTGTCGATGCGGGCCTGGTGCTTGCCAATGAGCGCCGCCGCCGGGCGCGGCCGGAGTCCGCTCACGTCCACTCCCTTCACCACGCCGTTGACCCGCAGCACGCGACCCTCGAGGTCCCAGACCACCGTCGCCCCGCCGCTGTAGTGGATGGGCACGGCCGCGTCGCCCAGCCGGATCACCTGACCCTTGGACGCCCGCAGGACCTCGCCGCGCCCGTCGGCTGTGCTCACCTGGACCAGGCGCGGCGCCGTCCTCGCCGTGGTCGACGCAGCCGATAGTGCCACGCAGGCGATCCAGGCCGACGTCCAAGGGGAAAGCAACTTCATGCGCGTTCTTCTTTCTTGGCGAATGCCGCGGTCAGTCCATCCTCAGCCGGTAGGTGCCGGTCGTCTTCTTCGCCTTGTGCGTGGGAAACCGGACCTTCAGCACGATGCCTTTCACGCATCGGGCGGCCACGCCGGCCAGGTCCGTGGTCACGCCAGAGACGCGGCCCGAGCCGTGGATCTGGAGCTGGATGGTCACGCTCGAGGCCCCGTGCTTCAACAGGCACTTGCCGATGGCTTGGTTGTGCTTCGCCAGGACGCGGTGGATCAGGGCGGGGGAGAGGCGCCGGGTGATCTGGTGACCGCCTGCGCCAAAGGTGTAGTGCTGGCTCTGAAGCTCGATGGAGCGCCCCGAGTCCCAGCCCCCGCCACGCGCCCGACGGCGGTAGCGGTGGTTCCGCCACGGTCGGCCTCGTCGGGCGAAGCGCTCCTGGACGGCTTCATGATCCAGCGCGCGCTCCTGTCGTTGGCACCGCGTTCGCCGACGCTGGAGGGACCGGTGCACGAAGCCGCTGCTGAGCACAGCGGCCGCAGCCAGGGCGAGGCCCGCCGCTACCCACCGAATCCGGCTGACTCTCATGTGCGTCATGACTCACCGGTCGGCGGCCGTTGGTGTCGACGCAGGGCGCGGGTGATCTGCACCGCGAGGGTGTCCACCTCGAATGGCTTTTGCAGGTATCCGCGGGCCCCTGCGTCGAGGAGCTGCTCTGCCTTGGACTCCACGCTGAACCCGGAGCACAGCAGCACAGGCACACGCGCGTCGATGGCCTGTAGCTTGTAGAAGGTCTCCTCGCCGTCCATGTGAGGCATCTGCAGGTCCAGCAGGACGAGCCGGATCTCTTCGCGTAGCTCATGCACCACCTCCAGGGCCGCGGCCCCGCCGTTCACGGTGATGACCTTGTACCCCAGAGTGACGAGCATCTGCTCGGCGGCGAAGCGGAACATCTCCTCGTCGTCCACGACCAGGATCGTGCCCCTGGCCTCGGCGGCCGCTGGGCTGGTGCGATCCGGTGCGGCCTCGATCTCCGACACGCGCGCGATGGTGGGCAGGTGCAGGCTCACCGTGGTGCCCCGCCCGACGTCGCTGTCGAGGGAGATGCTTCCGCCGTGGTTGGTGACCGTGCCGTACACCATGGAGAGACCGAGCCCGGTGCCACGCCCCCTGGGCTTGGTGGAGAAGAAGGGCTCGCAGGCGCGTTTCATAGTCTCGGGCGTCATGCCCTCGCCCGTGTCGGTGATCTGCAGCCGTGCGTAGCGCCCCGGGGGCAGGTCGGGCGTGTCGTCGCTCCCGGTGCGCTTCACGTTCCGGGTGGCGATGGTGAGCGTGCCGCCATCCTCCATGGAGTCGCAGGCGTTCAGACACAGGTTCATCAGCGCATGGTTGAGCTGGCTCGGGTCTCCCTCCACAGGGTCCAGGGCGCCGTCGAGCTGGGTCAGGATGACGATGGACTTGGGCAGCGTGCGACCGAGCAGGCCGATGACCTCCTCGACGATGTGGTTCAGCGCCACCGCCTCGCGTCGGAACTTGCCCTTGTGGGCAAAGCCGAGCAGGTTCCGCGTGAGGTCCCGCCCCCGCCGGGACACGGCGAGGATGCCGTCGACATGCTTGCGGATCGGGCTTTGCTCGGCCACCTGCGCCTGCAACACCGAGCCCAGGCCCATCACCACGCCGAGCACGTTGTTGATGTCGTGGGCGATGCCGCCGGCCAGGGTGCCGATGGCCTCCATCTTCTGCGACTGCTGGAGTTGACCCTCGAGCCGTTTGCGGTCCGTAATGTCGGTGACAAAGCCGTCGAGGAAGGTCTCTCCAGTCGCGGTTCGGCGCCGGATGCGGGACCGCATCCACCGGATCGCCCCATCCGGCCGGCGGATCCGGTACTCGGCCACGCTCTCGTCGCGGGCTCCGTCGCGCAGGGCGCCGAAGCCCTCCAGTACCCACTCCCTGTCCTCGTCTACGATGGGGGCGAACCAGCTCATGGGGTCGGCGTAGAAGGCCTCGGCGGTCACGCCGTAGATCTCCTCGCAGGCCGGGGAGATTTCCACCAGGCGCATCTGGCTGACGTTGAGGGTGAAGAAGATCTGGCGCAGGTTGCTGAATATGGACTCGAGGATGCGGTTGCGCTCCCGCAGCTCCTGGTGGATCCGGCGTCGCTCGGTGATGTCGCGGGTCACGCCCAACAGCCCCACGGGCTTGCCCGCTGGGTTGCGGAGGAGGGTGACCTGGCTCTCCACCCAGCAGGTGCTTCCGTCCTTGCGGTAGACCTCGGTTTCGATGGGGGGCTCGGGGGTCCCGTCGGGCCGCTCGAGGGCCTGCTGGAAGCGCTTCAGGGTGGGCTCCAGGGAGGTGGGGGTCAGCCGTTGGTCGATGGGTAGCCCGATGGACTCCTTCTGGGTGAACCCGGTGAGGCGCTCCATGGAGGGGCTGATGTACATCAGGCGCAGGCTCGTGTCGCGCAACCAGATCACGTCATTGATGTTCTGGGTCAGGAGGTTGTACCAGTCGTCGATGCTCGGGGGCGTCAGCAGGGAGTCCGGCGACCTCCGTTGCTGTGGTGCCATGGCCGCGGCCAGATCCCTGAGACGGGCGTTCTCGCTCTCCAGCCTCTCGATGTGCCGGCGGAGCGCCGTCAGGTCGGTCGTTTCAGAGGTGCCCTGTTCGTTGTCGCGGCTCATGATCAGAGGATCTTTGATTATGACTATCGCGGGGAGCGGGTTCAAGTCTATAACTCATTGTACCCAGGCACCGGGCCGGGAAAGGGTCGAAAGGGAGTAAGCCATGGCAAAAGTAATCGTTCTGGGCGGTTGCGGCGCGGTGGGTACTGTGGCGGTGCGGACGCTCGCGAGCCACGGCGCCTTCGACGAGGTGGTCATTGGAGACATCGATCTGGTGGCGGCGGAGGCCCTGGCCAGGGAGGTTGGTGTGGGGGTGGTCAAGGTGGACGCCGGGGACGCCTCGTCGGTGCGTGATGCCGTGGCGGGCTGCGACGTGGTGCTCAACTGCACCGGCCCCTTCTACAAGTACGTCGAGACAACCCTCGGCGCGGTGATCGAGGCCGGCGTGGACTACGTGGACGTCTGCGACGACGTGGACGCCACCACGGCCGTGCTCCGAATGCATGACCGCGCCTGCGAAGCCGGCGTGTCGGCGCTCATCGGCATGGGGAGCTCCCCGGGCGTGACCAACCTGCTGGCGCGGTTCGCCTCGGAGGCGCTGCTTTTCACCACCGAGGCCGTGGACATCTTCCACGCCCACGGCGGCGAGCCCGTCGAAGGGGAGGGCGTCATAGCCCATCGCTTCCACTGCATGTCCATCGACGTGCCCATGTACCTGGACGGCAAGCTCGAGCAGGTCTCCTTCTTCGGGCCCGACGGCCTGGCTCTCCGGGAGAAGGTGGACTTCCACCTGGTGGGCGAGGGGATCGCGGTCTACCCGTACCCGCACCCCGAGCAGCTGACCATCCCGGATCACATCGAGCTCCAGCGGGTCACCAACAAGGGCACCGTGCTGCCGGACGAGTACTACGCCGTGATCGCCGACATGTGCCGGCTGGGGCTTCACACCGACGAGCCGCTGACGGTGCGCGGCATGGAGGTCAAGCCCTATGACTTCGCTGTTGCCTGGATCCTCAAGGAGCGCGAGCGTCTCCTCGCCCAGACCCGGTTCGGCTCCCAGCGCGGGTGCGTCAAGGTGGTGGTCACGGGCCAAAAGGCCGACGGTACGCCCCGGCAGTACATCTTCTCCATGGCTTCGGTGGATCAGGCCCTCGGCGAGGGCACCGGCATCCCCGCGGCCATGGGCGCGATCCTGATGGTCCGGGGCCAGGTGGACGGCCCGGGGGTCTTGCCCCCGGAGGCCTGCGTGAGCCCCATGGACTTCCTCGCCCTCATGGGTCCGGTCCTCGCCTCCCGCAAGGATGAGGGATCCTTCGAGGGGCTGAAGGTGGAGAAGGTGGACGAGCACGGCAATGTGGAGAAGATCGACCTGTCCTCCTTCGGGCTGTGAAGGACGTGACGCGTTCATCGGCCGACACCTTCGTGCTGGCGATCGATCATGGCACGTCGGGCTGCAAGACCGCCCTGGTGACCATGGACGGCCGCGTGGTGGGATTCGAGTTCGAGCCCACACCCATGCACTTCGTGGGCGTGGGAGGGGTCGAGCAGGATCCCCAGGATTGGTGGCGGGCGCTGATCACCTCGTCCCGACGGGTCGTGGAGCGGGGGCTGGTGAAGGTGGACGACATCGAGGCGGTCTGCGTCTCGTCCACCTTCTCCACCACGGTGGCCGTGGACCGCGACGGCGAGCCCCTTGGCAGGGCCCTCACCTGGATGGACTCCCGGGGCGCACCCCTCGTGCAGCGTCTCATGGGCGGCTTTCCGAGCCTCGGCGGCTACTCCCTTGCCAATGCCCTTCGGTTCATCCCTCGCGCCGGCGGCGCGCCCACGCTCAGCGGCAAGGACGACATCGCCCACATGGTCTACGTCCAACACGACCAGCCGGATGTCTATCGCCAGGCGGACAAGTTCCTCGGGAGCAAGGACTTCCTCAACCTGCGGCTCACGGGCCGGGTGGCGGCGTCCTACGACTCCATGACCCTGTTCTGGGTCTCCGACATCCGGGACATCCACCGGGTGCGGTATGACGACTCCCTCATCGCCCGGCTGGGCATCCACCGGGAGAAGCTGCCGCCCATGCGCGCCTCCACGGACGTGCTGGGGCCGGTGCTCCCCGCGGTGGCCGATGCCCTCGGGATCCGGCGGGACACCCCGGTGGTGGTGGGATCGCCGGATCTGCAGTCCGCCTGCGTGGGCTCGGGCGCCGTGCGCGACTACGAGGGACACGTCTACATCGGCACCTCCTCGTGGCTGCTGTGCCACGTGCCCTTCAAGAAGACCGATCCCTTCCATGTCATCGCCTCGCTGCCGTCGGCGATGCCGGGGCGGTATTTTTGCGCGAACGAGCAGGAAGTGGCCGGGGGGTGTTTGGACTTTTTGGCCCGGAACCTGGTGTTCCATCCGAGCCGCCTCCAGGACCGGCCGGTGCCCGAGGATGTCTACGCCGAGCTGGACGCCATCTGCGCCACGGTGCCGGCGGGCGCGCGCGGGGTGATCTTTACGCCCTGGCTCAACGGCGAGAAGACCCCCGTGGACGACCACAGGGTGCGCGCGGGGCTGCACAACCTGTCGTTGACCACGACCATGGACGACGTGGTGCGGGCGGTGTTCGAGGGAGTGGCCTGTAACAGCCGTTGGGTGCTTCGATACGTGGAGCGGTTCGTGAAGCGACGGCTGGATCCCTTGAACATGATCGGTGGGGGCGCCAAGTCCGAGGTGTGGTGCCAGATCTACGCCGACGTGCTCGACCGGACGACTCGCCAGGTGGAGGATCCGCTCCAGGGAAACGCCCGGGGCGCCGCCTTCATCGCCGCTGTGGCGTTGGGCCGGATCCGTTTCGATGAGATTCCGGGGCTGATCCGGTACGCCAAGACCTTTACGCCCAACCCCGATCACCGCCGACTCTACGACGAGATCTTCGCCGAGTTCGTGCGACTCTACAAGCGGAACCGCCCGATCTACGCCCGGCTGAACCGGTCCTGACGGGTACACTTGACCCCATGGCTAGGGGAGAAGATAACTGAGTGTGCGAGGGAAGAACCATGAATGTCATTTGCACGCACTGCGCACATGAGTTCGAGATGGACGACGAGGCCCTGAGCCAAACCGGCGGCTCCACACGCTGCCCGTCCTGCGGTGGGGAGACCGGCCTGGGCTCGGTCCCGTCGGGGGCAACCCTTCCCTGGCACCCGGGTCAGGCAGGCATGCCGCCCATGCCCGGGGAGGGGGCGCCGGAGCCTGTGGCCGATCCCGGGGAGGCGGCGCCGGAGCCGAAACCGGCGCCGGAGCCGGAGCCGGCACCCGCGGCCGCCCCCAGGCGCAAGGACCAGTCGGTGCTCTTCAAGCTGGGCGGGATCCAAGCCCTGGCAGCGCAGACCGCGGCGAGGCAGGGGGAAGGTCCTCCCGAGGCCTCCGGGTTGATCGACATCCGGATGCTCGCCGCCACCATCGGGCACCACGAAGACGAGATGCGGGCTGCACACAACGTGCAGTTCGTGGGCCGGGTAGAGCCGTCGGGCCCGGTGGCCCTGCCCACGTCGTCACCGGGTCTGGCCACTGCATCGGCCGAGACCCGGGGCAAGGCTGGGTTGATCGCCGCGGCGGTGGTCTTCCTGGTGCTGATCGTCGCTGCGATCGTGCTCGTCTATTTCGTTTATCTGGGGAAGAAACCAGGCGGGGGGGACGGCGACCGCCAGGCCAGCGCCGCAATGTCCGCGATGACACCGTCCATGGGGGCGGGCGTGGTGGACGCGGGCTCGCCGGCCATGCGGGCGGTGGTGATGGACCCAGGGGCGCCGGCCATGCGGCCCTTGGGGATGGACGCCATGGAGCCGGCCATGACCCCGGCGATCATGAAGCCGGACAAGCCGAAGAAGCGGCCTCGCAAGCTGTATCGCAAGCACATCAAGGCAGGCGTGGCCACTGTGGCCGACCGGATCGCCGGCTGCAAGAAAGACCGCAAGGGCCGGTTCAAGCTGCGGATCACGGTGGCGGGCAAGACCGGCAAGGTGAAACGGGTATATGTCAGCGGTCGCAGGCAGCGCAAGAGCAAGACCGGCAAGTGCCTCAAGGCGCTGTTCGGGAAGGCGCAGTTCACACCCTTCAAGCGCCGCCAGCAGGCCTTCACCCACCGGGTGCGGATCAAGTAGCCCGCTTTCCCTGCCTCACGTCAGGTTGGTAGCGCTACTTCGCGCAGGTCTGCTCGGCCTTCTTGGTTAGGGTTCGTCCCTCGGTGACTAGGTTATAGGCCTTGCGCTGCTGCTCATCGACGGCCACCACGTTGGGGTTGGTGAACCAGGGGTTCTTCCGGGTACGGATGTTGCTCTTGTCGCCGCTGACGCCAAAGGCCCGGACGGCCTTTTTTCGGGCCACCCGCATGTCGCTGCCCCCGATGGCGTCGCGCGCGGCCTTGACGGCCTCCAACGACTTGGCCGCGTGGGCCTTCTTGAAGATGAGATAGCCTTCGAAGCTCTTGAGCTCCATCTGGGCGGCGGCCTTGGCCACGGGGCCGTCGGCCTTCTTGAACAGGGCCTTGGTCACGACCTTGACGAGCTCGGGATCCTTCCAGCTCTTGTCCACCGCGGACCAGGCCTCGACCGCAGCCTTCCACTTGTCGGTGGCTTCGCCCTTGGCAATGGTGCAGGCATCGGCCTTTTTCTTTTTCCCTCCACATCCAAGGGCGAAGACGAATACCAGTGACAGGGCGATCATCGAGCTGCGCATCATCAGACTCCCAGCGGTTGTTGGAGGACCGGAGTATGGCACGAGATGTCCCGGTGATCCAGCGCATATGAGACATCGATGTCTCAAGGATGAGACAGGACCCTGGAGGGGATGGTGATTTGTGGCCTCGTTACATGATGTTATCTCACGCTTGCTTTCGTTTTCCAGCGTTGGTATGCCGTTTGCAGCCCGCTCGCTACGTTGAGTTGGGTTGATCATTGAGACATTGCACGCTGGTCGGAGGAGGACAGTGAAAATGGGTCTACAAGACAGGTTGCTGAGAGCCGTGCCGATGGTGGTCGCGGTGACGTTGGTGTGCGCCTGGGCGCCCCCGGCGCGCGCCGACGACTCGGGTATCCTGCCCGACGAGGTACTGAAGAAGAAGAAGAAGGCAAAGAAGAAGAAAAAAGACGGCTGGCATCCCAAGGTGGACGCCGGCTTCAACTTCGCTTTCTCCCAGAGCCAAGGCGTGGTGGGCGTGCCCGACGGCATGTCCATGGCTTTGGGTCTGGTGCTCAACGCCGGGTTGGAGTACCGATACCGCGCCCATGCGTGGATCACCACTCTGGCCATGGTGCACACCCAGAGCAAGACGCCGGGGATCGACCTGTTCGTCAAGTCGGCCGACAAGCTCGAGCTCGCGAGCTACTACCAGTACCGATTCCCCAGGCTGAAAATGCTCGGCGTGATATCCGGAGTGAAGCTGACCACTCCGCTCCTACCCGGCAGCCTGATCGTCACCGAGGACACGGCCATCGACCGGACCCCCGACGACCCGACGGACTTCTATGACCTCGCCGAGGCGCAGAAGGCGTTCGGGCTCACCGACGCCTTCGCGCCGCTGCTGTTCAAGCAGTTCGTCGGTGGCTTGCTCAAGCCCTTCGAGCGCAAGTGGATGAACATCGACATCCGGCTGGGTCTCGGCGGCGTGGAGGTGTGGACCCAGAAGGGCTACGTGCTCGATGACAACGAGGACACCGAGGGGATCCTCGAGCTCAAGCAACTGCGGGACTACCAGCAGGCGGGCGTGGAGCTCCAGGTGAGCGTCACGGGCGTGGCCTTCGACAAGATCCTCACCTACGGGGTCCATGCCGAGGTCATGTATCCCTTCGTGACCAGCATTGACACGGGTGACCTCGGGGGAGCCGACCTGTTCAACACCGAGTTCAAGGTGGTGCTGGGCATCAAGCTGTGGAAGTGGGTGTCGCTGAACTATGCGTTGGCCGTGCTGCGGGTTCCCCTGATCCAGGAGGACTGGCAGGTGACCAACACCCTCCTGCTCACCGTCAAGGCGAACGTCGTCAAGTGAAAGGAGGAACCACCATGAATACCGCAAAGAAAATTCTGAGTGTCCTCCCCGCACTGGCGATGGTGACCGTGGCCTCGGTGACCGCCGCAGCGCCTGTGACACCTCCCGTCGCCCCTCCATCGCCGGCGCGCCCGGCCACGGACCCGGCGCGCCCGGCCACGGACCCGGCGCGCCCGGCCACGGACCCGGCGCGCCCGGCCACGGACCCGGCGCGCCCGGCCACGGACCCGGCGTCGGCACGTCCGGCGTGCGACGCCAAGAAGATCTGCGACGCCAAGAAGATCTGCGACGCCAAGAAGATCTGCGACGCCAAGAAGATCTGCGACGCCAAGAAGATCTGCGACCCGCTGAAGGTCTGTGATCCCAAGAAGCTCAAGCACCCGGACCTGGTCTGCTTCAAGAAGAAAACGAGGAAGAAGAAAAAGCCCGTCGCCGACGGATGGCACCCCAAGCTCAGCCTGGGGGCCACCCTCTCCATGGTGCACAGCCACAACGTGCCGGGCATCGACAACGGCCTGAGCCTGACCATCGGGGCCGTGGTGAATGGAGCCTTGCTATACAAGCGGGGCCAGCACCGCTGGCTCACGAACCTGTCTCTGGTCCATGCCTGGTCCAAGACGCCCACCATCACCCCCATGGTCAAGTCGGGCGACGAGCTCAAGGTCGGGAGCGAGTACCAATACCACTTCAAGAAGGTGACCTCGCTCTCCCTCGTGGCCGGGCTGGTCCTGGTGACGCCCATCGCCCGCGGGGATCTCGTGCTGGCCGAGGACACGGCGCTGCGTCTACACCTGGTGGACGGCACCGAGGTCCTCGACGTTGCCCTGCGCAACAAGCGCTACTCACTCACCGACGCCTTCTCGCCCCTTATCTTCAAGCAGCTGGCAGGGGTCAACGTCCGGCCCTACGAGACCTTGCTGGCCACCTTGGACCTCCGCCTGAGCCTCGCGGGTCAGGAGGTGTTTGCCGAAGGATACGCCGTCAACAACGACGACGAGACGGACGAGCTGGATCTGAAGGAGCTGGAGACCTTCCAGCAGGTGGGGATCCAGCTCGATGCCATGCTCGCCGGCAACCTCAGCAAGCGTGTGGTCTACGCCTTCCGCATCGAGCTGATGTTCCCCATGTACACGAGCATCGACACCGACCTGGGCGGGTTCGACCTGCTGAACACAGACCTCTCCTTCAGGGTGGGGCTCAGGATGTCCAAGTGGGCGTCGCTGGACTACGTGTTCTCCGCCAGGCGGGTGCCGGTGCTGGTGGACCAGTGGCAGATCATCAACAACCTGGTGCTCAGCTTCACGGCCAACATCCTATAGGGCACCTTCGGCCAGGAGGGCAGATCATGGACTTCGACAAGATTGTTCAACAGCTCGCGGCCTTTGCCACCGAATGGGGCGTGAAGATCATCGGCGTTGTCATCGGACTCCTCGTGGCTTTCTGGATCGCGGGCCGGCTGCGCGACCGCATCCAGAGAACCCTCGAAGGGCGGAACTTCGACCCGACCCTGTCGCGGTTCTTCGCGAAGCTGGCGCGGTACGGGATCCTCGTCGGCGCCATCCTGGGCCTGCTGGGCGTGTTCGGCGTCCAGACCGCGAGCTTCGCCGCGGTCATCGCCGCCGCCGGCTTGGCCATCGGCCTGGCCTTCCAGGGGACCCTGGCCAACTTCGCAGCGGGCATCATGCTGTTGGTCTTCCGCCCCTTCAAGGTGGGGGAGCTCATCGCCGTGGCCGGGCAGACAGGTGTCGTGGAGGCCATCGGTCTGTTCACCATCGAGATGAGGACGCCGGACAACAAGAAGATCATCGTCGCCAACAAGAACGTCTTCGGGGCCAACATCGAGAACTACACCCACCACCCCGTTCGCCGGGTGGACATCCCCGTGGGCGTGGACTATGGCGCCGACATCGACGAGACCATCGAGGTCCTCGACCGGGCCGCCTGCTCGGTCAAGGGCGCCCTCGAGGAGCCGGCCCACCAGATCTTCCTCAAGGAGCTCGGCGCCTCGTCGGTGGACTACCAGGTCCGAGTCTGGTGCAACACGCCCGACTACTGGGACGTCTACCAGGCCACCATCCGCGCCACCAAGATGCACCTCGACGAGGCCGGCCTCGGCATCCCCTTCCCGCAGGTGGACGTGCACTTCGACGAGCCCATGCCCGCCGCCTCCCGCGGCGTGTCCACACCGAAATAGTCCCCGGTTTCTCCCGCCCTGGTTTTCTCGCTGCCGTACAAGTCAAGCAAGACGCCAGGAATCGTGCCGACCGCTGGGCTCGGTCGGGATGACACCTCTTGTCCGACCATGCGATTGCCTGGCCCCGACCGCGACAGCGCTCGACGACGCGCCATCGAGTCGGTACTATTGAGTCGGTACTGTTGAGTCAAAGGCTCATGAAATACGGACGGTACACCGATTTTTCAGCTCGAAGGGTGACAGGTTGAATGGGCGCTACACTGGCGCGTATTCGAACGGAGGATGACATGCGTAGGCGCTGGTCCAATGGCGGGTGGTGGCTCCGGGGGGCGGTCTTGTCGGCCTGCCTGACAGCGGTGGCGTGCGGTGACACCAGCTCGGGCGGGGGCAACAACAATGGCGGCTATTGCGAAGGGGAGCAGGACTGCCCGCCAGGATACGACTGTGTGGCCAACGTATGCGAGCTCGCCGGTGACGGCGGCGTTCCCGACGGAGCTCCCGAGGATCCCGACATCCTGGTGGATCCCGAAACCCTGGACTTCGGCACGGTGCTGCTCGGCGTGCCCGTGACCGAGACCGTCACGGTGCGCAACATCGGCGGTGCGGAGCTCACCATCCTGTCGGTCTCCGTGGAGCAGGACGGCGGGGGCAGCGAGTTTTTGGCCACGCCCTCGGGCAGCCTCAACCACCCGCTGGCGCCCAACGAGTCCCTGGACATCGACGTGGTGCTCACCAGCGCCGACGACGTGGCAGACACCGGGCGGCTCACCATCGTCTCGACGGATCCCGACGAATCGCTGGTCCATGTGGCGCTCACGTCCGAGCTCAAGGGCGAGGCCAGCGTGGCCACCTGCGTGATGGAGGGCGCTGATCCCTTTGCCCCCTGTGTGTCGAGCCCGGAGGTCATCGACTTCGGCGATGTGGACGCGGGGGATACAGTGTTGGCGGACGTGAGCGTGTCCAACGCCGGCTCGGGCAACGCCCAGCTCAGCGTCACCGACCTCTACGTCACCGACAGCTCGGGCTACGGCAACCTGTTTTCCCTCAGCCTCGTGCGGCTCGTGCCGGACCCGGGCAGCCCGGGCCAGTATGTGGAGCAGCCCGTCAACGCCTTCCCCACCCAGCCCGCGCTGTTGGCACCCGACGACGGCGCGGGCGGCCAGGAGGCCCTGCGGGTGCGGGTGAGCTTCGAGGCGTCCATCCATGGCCAGTACGTGCCCGCCGAGGCGCTCATCATCGAGTCGGATGACCCGCTCACCCCCGTCAAGCAGATCCCCATTCTCGGCCACATCCTCTGTCCCGCCGACTACTGGGACATCGATGGGCAGCCCGGCTGCGAGTACCACTGCGTGTACGTGGGCCCGGTGGACGACACCTGCGATGGGGTGGACGACGACTGCGACGGCATCCTCGACAACGGCTGCCCCTCTTGCGGCAACGGGAACCTCGACGCCGGAGAGGCGTGCGACGACGGCCTGGACAACGGCACCTACGGTCACTGCCTGGCAGACTGCTCGGCCATGGGACCCTACTGCGGTGACAGCGTGACCAACGGCCCGGAGACCTGCGACGACGGCGCGAGCAATGGCACCTATGGGTTCTGCGCCGCCGACTGCCTGGCTCCGGGCCCCTACTGCGGTGACAGCGTGACCAACGGCCCGGAGACCTGCGACGACGGCGCGAGCTATGGCACCTATGGGTTCTGCGCCGCCGACTGCATGGGGCCTGGCCCGCGCTGCGGGGACAGCCTGGTCAACGGCACCGAAGAGTGCGACGACGGCAACTCCGACGACACCGACGCCTGCGCCAATGACTGCACCTGGAACCTCGTCCCCGTGACCTGCGGGGCGGTGGGTGGTGACTCCAACGGCCTGCTCGGTCCGATCACGCTGGGCCAGAGCATCACCATCAACACCGACACCGGGGCCATCACCGACGAGAGCGGTCCCGTGGTGGCCGCGGCCCTGTCGCCGCCACCCTCGACGACCACTACCAACCCGGGGGTCACGGTGGTGACCCAGCCCTCCGTCGTGGGCTTTGCGGCGCCGCAGCTCGCGGTGTTCCACTTCGACACCCTGGACATCCCCGCTGGGGCCACGGTGACCATTACCGGCAGCCGCGTTCCGGCCCTGCTGGGCACGGGCGCCGTGGTGATGGGCGGCACGGTCAATCTGGGCGGCAGCGCTGGCGGCTCCGGCAGCATCAATTCTGCCGGCAGCGCGGGCCTCGGCGGCCTTGGTGGCTGGGACGGCGGCGCCTTTGTGAGCGGCCCGGGCTGCGTGGCGGGCAACGGCCGGGCCTTTGGCCCAGGGGCGGGCAACGAAGGGGGCTGCGGCACCGGGGGCGGCCGCGGGGGCGACGGCTCGGCGGGCGGTGGCGGTGGCGGAGGCGGCGGCTCCTGCGGCGGCTCTGGCGGCGCGGGGGGCGGTCACTCCGCGCCGGGCGGCACGGCCTCGGCCGCGAGCACGGGCTCGGCAGGCAGCGGCGGCGCGGCCGGCCCGGGCACTCCTGGCAGTGGCGGCTTCGCCTGCAGCGCGGCGCCCCAGGGCTCCATGGGCGGCAATCCCTACTCCGACGCCACCCTGCCGATCCTCGTGGGCGGCACGGGCGGCTCCTCGGGTGGCTTCGGCGCGCTGGGCGGCTTTGGCGGCTGGGGCGTGGGCGCCGACGGCACGGGATACGGCGGCGTGGGTGGCCAATCCGGTGGCGGGGGAGGGGGTGGCGGGGGCGGGGGCGCCATCCTCATCTGCTCCAACCACTCGGTGACCCTGTCCGGGAGCCTGGATGTGAGCGGGGGCAGCGGCGGTGGCGGCGGCTCTTCGGACTTCGCGGAGAACGGACAGACTTCCATGATCGGGTCCTCCCCCATTGGCGGCGGCGGTGGCGCAGGCCGCAGCGGTGGCGGCGGGGGCGCGGGTGGCGGCGCGGGCGGCGCGGTCTTGATTGTCGCCCCGTCGGTGACCTTGAGCCCCGGCTGCAATCTGGACGCCGGCGGCGGCGTGGGTGGCTTTGCCGGCTTTGCCTTTGGCGGCGGCTTCGGGGGCATGGGGCGCAACGGGGGCGGCCAAGGCGGCAGCGGTGGCAGCGGCGGTGGCGGCGGCGCCGGTGGCTCGGGCGCTGACGGCTACGTCACGGTCATGACCACCAGCCTGCAGAACGGCGCTGTCATCGACGGTCTCTTCACGCAGCTCCCCCTGCCGTAGCGCTTCGGTCCAGATCCACACCCGTGAGCGTGGCGCTCCTGCACCACGGGGCACGATGGCACGGGTCTCAACTGGTGTATTGGTTGCGACGGGCTTCCGCCAAGAATACAGTATTGGCTCAACCTCTTTTCAAGGACACGGACGGTGTCGTCAATCCGACTTGCACTACTGATCCTGTCTGGAGTGGCCGCGGCAGGCGTGATCATACTGCTGGCCCAGGCAGGGTGGCAGTCCGAAATCCGACCGCCCCGGACGGCCCTGGTGGACTCCGCACCCCGCCCTGAAGGTTCGCGGGTCGCGAAGAAACCGGGTGCTCTGCTCAAAAGCGGCAGGACAGTGGTGCCGGCAATCCGACTCCTGGATCAGCTGGTCCGGGCCGAGCAGCGTCACCCGAACCTGGCCGTCGCGTACCGGGCCCTGAGGCAGCCGAGGAACGGTCCCGGTCACTGGCGTCACTATGTGGATCCCTGGTCCGGCCTACCCACGGCGCTGCGGCCACTGCGGGTGCAGATGAGCTTCACCACCTGGGACATACGTGGCTATGCCGCCGCCGCCGCGCCTCCGTCGAGCGCTCACGGCCGGCTGCAGGAGCGGACCCTGGGCGCCCGGGCCCGGTCCCGGGCGCGGTCAAACCCGCGGCGGCGCATCCAATACGGCAGAGATAGAGTGTGGAACAAGACCCGAGGCGTAAACGAGATGCGCCTGAGCCTTTTCGCGCCAGTGCCCTCCTCTTTCACGTTCGGGGTGCGCGTGCCCGCCGGTGGTGTGCTGCAGGTGGGCACGGGTGTGGCGGCGAATGGCCCGAGGGGTGTGGTCTCCTTCGACGTGGTGATCTCGGCGCGTGGTGGAAGAGAGCAGCGATTGCACCGCGTCTTGGTCCAACCTACGCAGCGTCACCAGTGGCAGGACCACCGCGTGGATCTGTCGCGCTTTGCGGGTCGGGAGGTGCGCCTGACCCTGCGGACCACCGGCCCGGACGGCGCCTTTGCCTTCTGGTCCAACCCGACGATCTGGCCTGGCGGAGCCGCTGCGCCCGGTAGGAACATCGTATTCGTGCTGATCGACACCCTGCGTGCCGACGCTTTGCAGACCGCGGGCGGGCGGTATCCGGTGACGCCCACCATTGACGGGCTAGCCGCTACGGGCGCGGTATTCACCCAGGCCACGGCCCTGGCGAGCTGGACGCGACCGTCGATGGTATCCATGTTCACGAGCGAGCACGTAGGTCGGCTCGGCCCGTACCTGGCACGCGCCTCCGTGTTTCCGAAGTACCAACGTCGGAAGCTCTATCGGGAGTGGCCGCGACTGTTGACCCGCCACCTGCGCCGGCAGGGCTATTGGACGGAGGCCATCGGCAACAACTTCTACCTACCGGGCTTCACCCGCGTTGGCTTTGACCGCTGTTACGACCGCGTCACCGACATCCGGCACCACCTGCTCGACACTCCAGCGGTGACCCGGGGCGCGCTCCGATTCCTGCGAGCGTACCAGAAGCGACCGTTTTTCCTCTACCTACACTACAACGCGCCGCACCTGCCCTACATGGCGCCGAAGGGGTACCGTGTTCGTGGGCAGAGAGCGCATGGTGCGCCACACAACCGGTTGTTCGAGAAGTACCTGGCCGCCGCCCGGTGGGTGGACGACAACCTGGCGGCGATATTCGAAGAGCTCAAGCGGCTTTCGCTGGATCGGAAGACGGTGGTGGTGGTCACTGCTGATCACGGCGAGATCTTCAGTTTGGCCCACGACCACGTCTATAGGTCCAACTACCGCACGCGTCACAAGCATGGTCGATCCGTCTACCAGGAGGTGTTGCACGTACCACTGGTGATCACTGCCCCGGGTGTGATTCCACCGGGACGCCGGATCAACGACCCGATGAGCCATGTGGATCTGGCGCCGACCCTGCTCGATCTGGCCGCGCTGCCGCCCATGAAAGGCTCCATGGGGCGCAGCCTGAAGACGCACTTGCTCGCCGGTACGCGTCTGCCTCCCCATCCCATCATCTCCGAGACGCGGGAGCAGATGTCGTTGCGTCTTGGGAGGTGGAAGTACATCTACCGGTACGGTGGGGCGCGTTACTTCCGGGACCGGGGCGGGCGCGGTCCGCTACGCTGCGTCGTGGATGAGCTGTACGATCTCTCCGGAGATCCCCACGAGACGAGGAACGTGGTGAGTCGTCATCCCGAGCGAGCTCGTCGAATGCGCAAGAAGCTCCTGGCCGTGCTCAAGCCCAGGCCCAGGCCCAGGCCCAAGCCCAAGCCCAAGCCCAAGCCCAAGCCGTAGATCCCTCGTTACATTCCGGGCAGCGGCGGCGCGTCTTTGCCGCACCGGATGCCCACGTATCGCTTGCGGATCCAGGGGCGGCCCGGGCTGCGGTTGTGAGTGCGGCTGAAGAAGGGCACGTCGTACATCCAGGTGCCGCCCCGCATCACCCGACGTTTCTCGGCGTCGCCGTGCTTGTGGCCCCTGGGGTTGCGGCGTGGGGAGTGGCGGTAGCTGGTCGGATGCCATAGATCCGAGGTCCACTCCCAGACGTTGCCCGCCATGTCATAGGCGCCAAAGGGGCTTCTGTTCTTCGGAAAGCTGCCCACGGTTGCGGTGGTGGCGAAGCCGTCTTTGTCCCAGTGCAGGTTGAGCCACTTGTGATTCCAGGTGTTGCCCCAGGGATAGATCCGCTCGTCGGTGCCCCGGGCGGCCTTCTCCCACTCGGCCTCGGTGAGGAGCCGCTTGCCGGCAAAACGGCAATAGGCCACTGCGTCCTTGAAACCAACCCCGGCCACTGGTTGACGGGGCGCGCTGTATTTCGGATTTGCGCGGGTGGTGGACTGGGCGCACTTCCGGGCCTTCACGCAGCGGTCGTATGCGGCGTTGGTCACTTCGTATTGGTCGATGAAGAAGGCGTCGGTGTGGACCACGTGGCGAGGCGACTCGTCCACCTCACCATATTCGCTGCCCATGATGAACTCACCGGCGGGCACGTAGACCATCCCTGGGGTCTTGGGCGCGTCGGCAGGTGGAGGGACGGGCGTGGGTCGCGTCATCTTCAGGATCCACCGGTCGGGATGATAGGCGACCATGCGGCGGACCTGGCGCTGGAGCAGCTTGTCCTGCTGATCGCGCCAGCAGATGCACACCGTCTGATAGTGACCCCAGTTGGTTCCGCGCTGCACATGGACGAGGTCTGCGCTGAATTCCCAGACGGTCCCCTTGGACTGGACCTTCTTTTGCATGCGCAGAGTGCCGCCCAGGACGCGATGTGCCCGGAGCCGACGGCCGAGGCGGATCAGGCAGCGCTGGTCGCACTTTGAGGTCCGGGCCACGCCCAGTTCCTTCATGGCCTGAGCCACCTGGGCCGCGGCAATGACCTCCACCTTTGGATGATCCTGGAGGTGCTTTTCCAGCTTGCGTTGGGCAAAGCGCCGGTGGGAGTCGGTGGTCTCCAGAAGCGGTTCCAGGGGGAGCACGGCGAACCGCAGGACCTCAGGCTCTGGGGGAGACGGGGTGCGACGCGGAGGCTTCGTGGCAGGCTCGGGGACGGGCGGCGCCACCTTCGTTTGCGCGCTGGTCCGGCTTTGTGGTGGCGGGGGCTGCTGCTGCCCGCGCTTTTTGGTCTGCCCGCAGCCAGCCACGAGTACCAACGGGAGAGCGAACGCGAGGAGGGTCAGAAAGGCCGGCGGCGCCAGCGCCGCCAGTTGCGCAACTTGACACCGCGTCTGGATGAGTTCCATGGCGTGGAGTTTCCGATGGCCGTGCGCTCGCGTCAAGCGTGTCCCCTGTCCCCCAGAGCCGGGATCCAGGGAAACGACGTCGCCGGATCGTGCACGTAGTGAAACAACCGGGTCTCGGTGAGTGTCCAGGCCTCGATGGCCAGCAGCTTCACCTCCATCGGCGTGCCGATGCGCGGCTTGGATCGCGTGCTCGACGGGGGCCTGGTCTCGCGTGACGCAGTGCCGTCTGTTGGCTCACAGCGGGCGCTCGAGAAGACGTGTGCGGAGTGGAGAATCCAGTTGTCCGCCTGATAGCGGGCGTGCACCCTGCTGCACGGCACTCGTCGAATGCAGTTCGCGCTCGCGGCGTTCGCGTGCCACCTGAGCTTCTCAACAGCGCCGTGTCGCAGCCACGCGAGGGCTGCGACCGTGCGGAATCTGTGGACGCGGTCTGCACCAGCAAAAATGGCACATGGGTTGCGGTGCGCACCCAGCGCTCCTCGTCGTCGCCGTCCTCGCGAAGTGGAGCACGCAAATGAAAACCAGTGTTTCTGTGCCTGTGGTGACCGCGGCGATTGTCCTGCGCAAAAGGATCGCCGCCTCGAAGCGGGGTCAGGTGTGTGGTACTTCGTAGCCGCCCGGAGCAACACGGCCTAGTGGCACCTGAAGATCCACTACCGTTGTAATCCTCGGCATTGGTTTTTTTCTTCATGTGTGATAGATTACAGAGAATACTGGTTTAGAAATACGGCGACCTCCACGCGTGCGTTGTCATGGCAATCACGGAAACTAGAGAGCCCAGCAGGGCCAGCAGGCCAAGGGTGTTGTCGGTGTGTCTGGTGGGCTGCGTCGCCCTGTTGACGACGTTGCCGGCGTCCCCGGCGGTCGCTCGCACGGGGGCGTCGGGCCTTTCGGCGAAGAGCGCCCTGCGCGATCAGGCGCGCGGGCTCTATGTTCAAGGGCGGACCCAATACAACCTGGGCCGTTTTCGGCAGGCCCTGGCATTGTTCAGCAAGGCCTACCAGATCGCGCCCTTGTCGGGCTTTTTGTTCAACATCGCCCAGTGCCATCGCTTCATGGGCAACCACAAGCGGGCCGTCTTTTTCTACCGGGGATATCTGCGCGACAACCCTGGCACGCCAAACGCTGCTGCTGTGCAGCAGATGGTGAGGCTTTGCGAAAAGGCGCGCGCATCTCGGGTGACAAAGCGCAAGCGAGCCAATGCGCTGTTCACCGAGGGCATGCGGCTGTACAACCTCAACCAGCTCCGGCCGGCGTTGGTGCGCCTCAGCGAGGCCTACCAGCAGCTTCCACTGTCTGGGTATCGGTACCACATCGCCCAGTGCCACCGAAGGCTCAAGCAGTACAAGCCGGCCGTCTTCTACTATCAAGCCTATCTGCGCGACAACCCCGGCACGCCCAAGGAGTCTCTGGTCAAGGCGTTCATCACCAGCTGCAAAAAAGCGCAGGCCGAGCAGGAGCTCCGGCGTCGACGGCTGCTCAATCCGAGGCTGCGAGGCAAGGACTATGGCCGGAAACCGATCCCGATTCCCAAGCCGCGCGCCCGTCCCCTGTACAAGCGCTGGTGGCTCTGGACCGTGGTCGCCGTGGCCGCCACGGCGTTGGCCGTGGGGCTGGGTGCTGGTCTCGGGCTACAGGGGAAGGATGGCGGGCAGACGCTGCCCGATACGCAGCTCGGCACCGTGGATCTGAGGAGGTAACAGGTGCGATCGGCGGGGCGGTTGCTCGGATGGGTGCTCGGCGTGCTGCTGGTCAGCGGGGCTGGCTGCACAGGGGAGCAGGCACCCATGGCCGTCATCCTGGTCAACGTTCAGTTTCAAGCCCAGAGCGTTCAAATCGACCAGCTCGATATCCGGGTGCACCCGCAGCAGCAGCTGGATCAAGCGCAGACCTTTCGTCTGCCGGAATCCGCAGCCGCCACGCCTTACACCGAGGCCATCAGCTTCCTGCTGGTGGTACCGGACGACTGGGTGGCGCGCACGCTCGTGCTCAGCGTGCAGGGGCTGTACCGGGGCACCGCCACCGCATCGGGGCGCACCTCGGTGATCCCCGTGCTCGATCGGGTCACCGCCGCCACCATCGTGCTGGACGTGGGCGGGGCGTTTTGCGGTGACGCCGTGGTGGACGTGGGTGAGCAGTGCGATGGCACGGCCTTCGAGGGGCAGACCTGCGCCTCCGTCGTCGGGCTGCCGGATGGTGCGCTGGGCTGCGTGGGCTGCGTGTTGGACACGAGCGACTGTCATCACTGCGGTGACGGCATCGCGGAGGGGCTGCCAGAGGGCCTCGAGGCATGCGATGGAACGGACCTGCGGGGCCAGAGCTGTGTGAGCCTCGGCTTTGTGGGCGGCGTGCTCGGCTGCGCGGCAGATTGCCAGCTCGACCGGAGCCGATGCCACGAAGGCTGCGGCAACGGGATCGCCGAGGCCCTCGAGGAGTGCGACGGCGAGGACCTCGGCGGGCTGCACTGTCGAGACCTGGGATACCGGCAGGGGACGCTCCGCTGCACAGCCACCTGCGTGCTCGACGTGAGCGACTGCACCGGGGTGTGTGGAGACGGCGTGCTGGACCCGGGGGAGTCGTGCGACGGCTCTGCCTTCGGCGATCAGACCTGCGAGACAGCCGCTGGGGCCACCGCGGGCGTGCTGCGTTGCACGGCCAGCTGCCACCTGGACGTGAGCGATTGCCACACCTGTGGCGATGGGCTCGTGGAGGGGACGGAGCTCTGCGACGGCGGCAGCCTGGGGGGCGCCACCTGTCTGAGCGTGGCCAGCCTCCCGCGGGGCACCCTCGGCTGCGCGACCGACTGCACCTACGACACCTCGGACTGTGAAGGGTGCGGCAACGGCGAGCTGGAAGGGACCGAGTCCTGTGACGACGGCAATCAGGTGGGCGGGGATGGCTGCGGTGTCGATTGTGTCACCGAGGACGGCTGGAGCTGCACCGGTCAACCGTCGCTGTGCGAGCCCGTCTGCGGCGATGGGCTCCTGCGTGGCGTCGAGGGCTGCGATGACCTGAACCTGTCCCCCGGGGACGGGTGCTCGGCCGGCTGCGCGGTGGAGGTGGGCTGGACCTGCAGCGGCGAGCCCTCGGTGTGTGTACCGGTGTGTGGGGACGGCCTGCTGCGGGGCGGCGAAGGGTGTGACGACTCCAACCCAGCGGGCGGGGATGGGTGCTCCGCTGGCTGCATGGTGGAGGTGGGCTGGAGCTGCAGCGGTGAGCCCTCGGTGTGTGTGCCCCTGTGCGGAGACGGCCTGGTGCTGGGAGCCGAGGGTTGTGACGATGGCGACACCGCCTCGGGGGACGGCTGCTCGCCTCTGTGCGGGGTGGAGCTGGGATGGACCTGTAGCGGACAGCCATCGATCTGTGCCCCCATTTGCGGTGACTCCCTGGTGGTGGGCGGCGAGGGTTGCGACGACGGGAACCTGGGCGCCGGGGACGGCTGCTCCGCGGTCTGCCAGGTGGAGCCGGGGTGGAGCTGCTTTGGGCAGCCTTCCACCTGTGCGCCGCTTTGCGGCAACGGCAGCTTGGACGCGGGCGAAGGCTGCGACGACGGGAACCAGGGCGCGGGCGACGGCTGCTCCGCGGTCTGCCAGGTGGAGCCCGGATACACCTGCACGGGATCGCCCTCGGTGTGTCTGCTGCTGTGTGGCAACGGGAGCCTGGACGCCGGGGAGGGCTGTGATGATGGTGGGCTGGCCGGCGGGGATGGCTGCAGCGCCGGGTGTCAGGTGGAGCCGGGGTGGAGCTGCGTCGGAGAGCCGTCGAGCTGTACGCCCATCTGCGGAGATGGCCTGATCCGGGGCGGCGAGGGGTGCGACGACCTGAACACCGTGGCCGGAGACGGGTGCAGCGGGATCTGCCAGGTGGAGCCGGGGTGGAGCTGCGTCGGAGAGCCCTCTGTCTGTGCGTCTATCTGTGGAGATGGTCTGATCCGGGGCGGGGAGGAGTGCGATGACCTGAACACCAGCGGCGGGGATGGCTGCTCGGCGGTCTGTCTGGTGGAGCCGGGCTTCAAGTGCATGAACGAGCCGTCTGTGTGCGGATTGGCCTGTGGCGATGGCGAGCTGGATCCGGGCGAGGCGTGTGACGACGGAAACGCCGTGCTCGGCGATGGCTGTGACGCCAGCTGCCAGGTGGAGCCGGGGTGGGCCTGTGGCGGTGAGCCATCCATCTGTGGTCCGCCGGGCATCGCCCTGTGGCGACGCAGCGGCACCACCCAGCCCCGTTACCGCATGTGGGACGGCGTGGCCTTTGGGCCGCAGCTGCTCTCGGCGTCTGTGGGCAGCTGGCGCATCGTCGCCGGGGCGGCTTCACCCTCGCGCCTGGAGGCCATCGCCGTGGGGGTGGACGACAACGAGGTGATCACCGGCGAGCTGTACGATGGGAACGGCTGGACCGCGTTGCCCTTCAATCCGATGGACAGCATCACCGTGAGCTACTACTGGGCCTTCGACGTTGCCTACGGCGCCGTCTCGGGCGACGCCATGCTGGTGTGGAACAACGGCTCCTCGGGTACCAGCGGGCTGTCCTATCGCACCTGGGATGGGGCGACGTGGACCGGGGAGCAGACCATCACCGCCCCCACCACCGGGGAGCCGCGGCAGATGCATCTGGCGAGCCACCCCTGGGCCGAGGAGATGGTGCTGGTGGTCAACCGCAACGGCATGGACTACGCGCTGGTGTGGGACGGCACCACTTGGGGCAACGGGATCCCGCTGGATGCGTCGTCGGGCGACACGGACGTGCACGTGGCCTACGAGCAGCAGTCCGGACGTGCCGTGGTGGTTTACGGCAACGCCATCGACGCCGATGGCTACTGCCGCATTTGGGACGGCTCCGGCTGGTCGGGCCCGTATCCCATTGCCGCGCCCGGGACCGAGACCCGCCGACCCCGGTGGATGACCGTGGCCGCGGATCCGGGCTCGGACCGCGTCGTGCTGGGTGTGTTGACCACGGGAAGCGGCGTAAGCCACACCTGGCTCTCCGTGTGGTCGGGCGCCGCCTGGGGCGCGCCGGTGATCGCCACGAGTTCCCAGGTGAGCAACATGATCTACCCCAATGTGGCGGTGGCCTTCGAGAGCCTCAGCGGCGAGGCACTCGCCGTGTACGCGGAAAACACTTCCACCAGCAACGTGCAGTACCGCACCTGGAGCGTCGGCGGTGGGTGGGTCGGGCCCTTCTCGGGTCCGGGCCTCGGCGCGAACCCCAACGCACAGATGCTCTACCCGGATCCGGCCTCCGACGCCGTGATGCTCGTCTCCCAGGACAGCAGCTACGATCTACACTTTGTGCGGTGGGACGGCTCGGGCTGGGGTGGCGACAACGAGCTGGAGACCAACACGGGCGAGAACAAGAACCAGCCCTTCTACTTCTTTTGGAGCCTGCCATGAATCTTCGCCGCTGGCGGATGGGCCGGTTGCTTGGACTGACAGTTGCCCTGACGCTTGCACCGCTCGGGGCCTGCACCCCTTCGGCTGAGCCCGTCAGCGTGGTGCTCGTGAATATCCAATACTCAGCCTCCACCTTTGAGGTGGACCAGGTAGAATTGCTCTGCTACCCGCTGGGGGATCTCGCCGACTCGGAGACCTTCGAGCTGCCCGACGTGCCGGCGGCGGAGCCCTTCGGCGGCGCGGTGAATCTGCTCGTCCTCGCGCCGGATCGCTGGGCCGGCCGCACGATTTTCATTGCCGTCCAGGGCCGACGTCAGGGCGCGCCGTCGGGGCACGGAGGCACCACCGTGGTGCCGGTCCTCGACCACATCGAGGAGGCCACCATCGTGCTGACCGAGGGGCCATCTCCCTGTGGCAACGGGGTGGTGGACGTGGGTGAGCAGTGTGACGCCACCGAGCTCGGTGGCCAGAGCTGCAGCAGCGTGGTGGGGTTGCTGCACGGCGCGCTGGCCTGTGTCGATTGCCTGCTCGACACCACGGGGTGTCACACCTGTGGCGACGGGCTGGTTCAGCCCGTGGAGCAGTGCGACGGCTCCGAGCTGGCCGGCCAGAGCTGTACTGGACTGGGCTTCGTCTCGGGCGCGCTCGGCTGCAGCGCGACCTGCGAGCTGGATCTCAGCGCGTGCATCCAGGGCTGCGGCAATGGCGTCATCGAGTCCCCCGAGGCTTGTGACGGCTCGGACCTGGGTGGGCAGAGCTGCGTGGATCTCGGCTACTGGCGCGGACAGCTGCGCTGCGGCCCGGGCTGCGCGCTCGATCTGTCGGGCTGTTCGGGCACTTGCGGGGACGGCGTCCTGGACCCCGGCGAGGACTGCGACGCCGCGTCATTCGGAGACCAGAGCTGCAATACCGCTGCCGGCCGTCTGCAGGGCGAGCTGGCGTGCACCGACCTGTGCCACCTGGATGTGTCCGACTGCCACACCTGCGGTGACGGCGCCATCGAGGGGCCGGAGGCCTGCGACGGCGCGCAGCTCGGCCTGCAGGACTGCGCCTCTGTCACGGGTTGGTCCCACGGCACCCTGCGGTGCCTGGGCGACTGTACCCTGGACATTGCCGACTGCCACGAGTGTGGTGACGGCGCGCTCCAGGGGCCCGAAGGGTGCGACGACGGCAACCTCGATCCCGGGGACGGCTGTGACGCCAACTGCCAGGTGGAGGCGGGCTTCACCTGCGCGGGAGAGCCCTCCATCTGTAGCTAGTTCCCATCCCAGAAGTGGACTTCGGCTGCAACCGCGCCATGCACGCCGTCTGCACACCACCAAATCTGGGGTAGTACACCCGGTACGACCACCAGATCTGGTAGTGCACATCCGACGCGCCTGTCGCGCTTTCGCTTCGAAGCCACTTCTGGGATGGAAACTAGCTAGTCCCACGACGGGGGGCATCGTGCTGGTTTGTCGGCTTGCGCACGCCTTTGTGACGCAGGTGCTCGGAGCCAGGGCTCATGCGTAGGGTGTGTACAAGCTTCGGTGTGATCCTGCTGTTCGCCCCGGAACGAGCTTCCGGGGCGTAGAACGAGGGGCTCGGACGGGCGAAATCACGCTGCAGGCGCCGCAGCCGCAGCGCTACGGGTTGTAGACGCCGACCATGGCGTCCGACGATCCAAGCATGGTCAGGTTGCCGCCACCGATGTCTAGCAGGTTGTATGTCGTACCCACCGCCACCGCCTGATCGTCGGGGGTGATGGCAATGTCATGGAAGGTGTTGTTGCTCCCGCTAATCCCGTACTGACGGCTCCACAGGTGGTTCCCGGTGCTGTCATACCGGGCCAGGAACAGATCCCGAGTGGCACTCGCCGTGAACGCCCCCCCGCCGAGCTCGATCTGACCCTCGAACTGCCCGGCAAACCAGACGCGCCCCTGGGAGTCCACCGCCACCGTCCGAGCAATGCCATCGCCGGTGCCATAGCCGTGGACGTGCCACTGGTAGCTCCCCGCCGCGTCGTACTGCACGACGATGGCGTCCTTGTCGGCCGCGGGGCCCTCCGTGACGCCTGTGTCCAGGCGCATGGTATCATCGAAGTACATGGCGACGACGACCTGGTCGCTGGGGCCCACCGCGAGCCCCTGTAGCGTCTGCTCGACGATATTGGTGGAGTCAGCGAAGGCGTGTGACCACAGAGGGGCTGCGCCGGCGGTCATCTTGGCCACGATGGCGGTCAAGCTCGTCGAGTACTGGCTGTGGTCGTCACCGTCGAAGTCGAAACGGAACCTGTAGATGCCGCCGAAGAGGATGCTGTCATTGGAGTCCACCGCCACCCGATCAATAAACTGATCCCCGGAGCTGTCATAGTTCTCAGACCACACCAGGGATAGCGTGGAGTCATACTTTCGGACAAAACCTCCATAACCGGAGGGGTCGGTGTCGCAATTGCCCGCGGTGTAGCAGTACCAGCGCCCATTGTAGCGACCTCCGACGATGATGTTGTCCGCGCTGTCCACGGCCAGGTCCTCGATGGTGTGGTTCCCGGTGGCTCCGAACCCTGCGATTCCATGGTCCGCGACGTGGTTCCCGTTGGTATCGAACACGACGATGAAGCTGTCGGTGACCCCGTACATGAGGATATCTCCGCTGCTGAGCTCCACGTTCTCAGCGGCCGTTCCGGCGACGATGACCCGACCGGTGCTGTCAAAGGCCACGCCCGCCGGAAAGTCGGACCCGGAGCTCGACAGTTGCCGACTCCAAATGTGGGCGCCGTTGGCGTCGAGCACGACGACGTACACGTCATACCCCTGACAGATGAAGGTGGAGCCCCCAAAGCTCACGGCACCCTGCATGGCGCCCACAATGGCGATGCGCCCATTGGCGTCCACTGCCACGTACTCGCCACGATCGTTGCTGGACCCGCCCAGGGACGTGCTCCACAGATGTACCGGCAGGCAGCTCTGGGTGCACTCCCCGGCCATGCCTCCGTTGATGTCCACACAACCCGACGGGAGGTTTGCCGAATCACCGCCGCAATCGCAGTCCTCACCAGCCTGTGTGTCGACGATGCCGTTGCCGCAGGACTCGTTCGAGGTGCAGGTGGCGTTGCAGCCGTCGCCGTCGATCACGTTTCCATCGTCACAGGCCTCGCCGCAGTCCACCGTCCCATTTCCACAGACCTCCAGCTGACAGCTCGCGGAGCAGCCATCACAGGCAACGGTGTTGCCGTCGTCGCACTGCTCACCGGGGTCGGTCTGACCGTCACCGCAGTCGAAGCCCGTACAGCCGCTATAGTCAAAGCTGCACCCATCGCAGGTGAGGGCTCCGATTGCATGCCCTTGGGAGATGCACGTCTCTCCACCCAGGTCCGTGCCGTCACATACCTCATCGCCAACGATGAGGTTGTCCCCACAGACGGGCTCACACTCCCCGCCACTACAGTCCCAACCCATTTCCACCTCGCAGACGTCACTGCAGCCATCCGCCGAGTCCTGGTTTCCATCGTCGCAGCGCTCGTCGGAATCAACGATGCCATCTCCGCAGAAATGGTTGTAGCAGTTTGGGCGACACGCATCGGGCTCCGTGGCTGAATTCAGCTCCCCGTCGTCACAGGCTTCCCCTGGATCCACGACTCCGTTTCCACAGTCACTGGAAGTCCCGTCCGGATGGTTTGTGTTGTTGATCCCCGAGCTGTCATCGCCACAACCCACAACCCCCACCCCCACCAGCAACGCAATCGACACAAAGACTGTCCACTTGTTCGTCATGCTACTTCCTCCTCTAGTCAACCCATCCAGCGCGACAGACAATCATCCTATTTTGGACCCCTTTTGGCAAGGCCCAAGACAAACGACTTCAGGGCGATCGAGTTCTCCGCTGTGTGATGTGCATGGCGGTGCAGTTGTTTCTGCATGAGGATTCGAGAAATCGAACACCGTCCCCTTTCGGGCGTTGGAGAGAAGTCAAGGTTGGGGAGTCGAAATTCGCCCCTTGGCGCTGTCCAACCTTCGGGAGGATAGTGGGTAATGTGAGAGAAGGACGTTCTTGATGGGATTGCGCAGGAGGCCAGCGAGGAGATTCGTCACGGTGGCTTTGTTCCTCGTTACCGTCGTCCTGCTCGGCGGCCTGCAACCGCTGCTCTTCGGGGTCCGGACTTTCTTCGGTATCAACGCGCTCGCCATCCTCCTGCCGCTGTCTGGCGTCTTCATGGTCATCGCGGGGTTTCACATCTACCAGACCTGGTCACGTCTTCGTTTTTGGTTCAAGAAGAGCCCCGACAAGGCGAAGCAAAGAGACAAGATTCTGAGAGTGGTCGTGCTCCTCTCGTTCGTCGTCGTCCTTTCCTACGACATCGCCCTCGGTTGGTACTATGCGTTGAGCTACGGAGTATCGAGGATGCCGGTCGAGCACCTCGGGATCTGGAGCTGGATTGCCACGGGTCTGCTGGCGATTCATGTCGCCCAGAGGTGGCGTCTCACGTGTTCTTGTTTCAAGGCGAGGCGATGACATGGACCAGACCGGCCCCTACGGCGAGCCTTGGGGGTGACACCGCCAGCCACGCCAAACAAGCCGCCATTCCCACTGCGCCTCCATCGCACAGCCGGTCGAACCACAAGCCGGCCACGCTGCGATGGGGTCGACGGGGCGGCCGCGGAAGTGGTAGTTTTCCAGGCTGGTTGTGAGACGTGACGGAACCATGACGAACGGCGGGCTGGGTTCGGCGTTCTTATGCGGGCAGGCACAAACGCCTCAAGGAGATCGCACCATGAAGATGAAGAGAGCTGGAATGATCGCGGCGCTGTTGGCGCTGGCTTTGGTTTTCGGATTGTCGGGGTGTACGCGGAAAGCCAAACCGGATCCCGAGGGCAAGGCCAAGGTGGACGCGCCCTTGAAGTCGGGCATGAACGGCGACGAGACGGGCATGGATCCCAAGGCGGTCGAGGATCCCAAGGCGGCCAAGGAACCCAAGGCGGTCAAGGATCCCAGGGGGGCCAAGGACCCCAAGGCGGCCAACAAGCCCCTGGTGAAGGCACCGGAGGGAGACCAGAAGGTTGTCGTGGCGGGTGCCAACCGCTTTGCCCTCGCGCTCTACGAGCGGCTTCGTGGTGCCAAGGGGAACCTGTTCATGTCGCCCTGGAGCATCAACACCGCCGTGGCCATGACCTACGCGGGTGCCAAGGGGACGACGGGCTCCCAGATGGCCAAGGTGATGCACTACACCCTGGCCCAGCCCAAGCTGCACCCGGCCGTGGGGTCGGTGCAGAGTCGGCTCCTGGCGGCCAAGGGCTACGAGCTCGCCGTGGCCAACCGGGTGTTCTCGCAGCAGGGGCTCGCCCTCGTGCCGGGCTTTGTCAGCCAGCTGAAAAAGAGCTACGGCTCACCGGTGCAGCTGCTCAACTACAAAGAGAGCCCCGAGGTCGCGCGCAAGGTGATCAACAGCTGGGTGAAGAAGCAGACCCGGGATCGCATCGCCGACCTGCTCAAGCGGCCGGACATCGACAAGGAGACCCGCATGGTGCTGGTCAACGCCATCTACTTCAAGGGAAGCTGGGCCGCCAAGTTCGACAAGAAGAACACCAAGCCCCGGGATTTCCAGGTGACCGCCGCCAAGAAGGTCGCCACGCCCACGATGTACCAGCAGTCCAAGTTCGGCTATCGGCCCGGCACGGACGTGGATGTGCTGGAGATGGGCTATTCGGGCAGGGGGCTCTCCATGGTGGTGCTGCTGCCCAAGAAGGTGGACGGCCTGGCCGCGCTGGAACAGGGGCTCACCGCCGAGCGGTTGGCCAAGCTCACCACCACGCTGCCCCAGCGCAAGGTCAAGGTCTACCTGCCGCGCTTCAGGATGGAGAGCCGCTTTGACCTCAAAAAGCAGCTCATGGCCATGGGCATGCCCCTGGCCTTCACGGATCAGGCCGACTTCAGGGGCATCGCGCCCAAGCCGCCCCTCAAGATCTCCAAGGTCATCCACCAGGCCAACTGCGACGTGACCGAGGAGGGCACCGTGGCCGCCGCCGCCACCGCCGTGGTGATGTCGCGCGCCGGCGGCGCGGCCCGCCCCGCTCCCATCCCGGTCTTCAAGGCCGACCACCCCTTCCTCTTCCTCATCCGCGACGTCAAGACCGGCGTCATCCTCTTCCTCGGCCGCTTCACCACCCCGAAGTAGTCACCTCCCCCAAACCGCCTTGGCGCGTGCTGGCTGGTGCTGGCTCCAATGTCGTCTCTTTCGTCTCCTCGTCATCCCGCTCACACCGAATACCGCCGACGAATTGCACGCCCGCCACGAGGAGCGCCAGCGGGCGCGGATCGGGTGTGGTCTGCCCCGTGCGACGATGCTCACGACGCAGTTTTCGTTCTGAGGGGGCGGGTGGGCGTACGGTCGCGGCGGCGCGGCTCGGACGGACGCGCTCGTTTGCGCGGTGGGCGCGACGGAGCTGCATCAACGGAAGAGGCGCTTGCAAGGGCGAGGGCGAGGGCAATGCGAATCATGGGTGTACCTCCCTGGCCTACCAGATGCCCGGGCAGAGGCGGTAGCGGACACGTTTGGCGTAGTCGGGGTAGCCGTCGAGCTCGCGGTGGAGCGTGCGGTCCTCGAGCCCGGTGCGGATCGGGATGATGATCAGCATGACTGCCGCGGGGACCCAGGCCCACCAGGAGCCGAGCAGCAGCGGCATGCCGAGGGTGGAGAGGATCCACCCGACGTAGCCGGGGTGACGCACGCAGCCGTACGGCCCGTCCGAGACGACGCGGTGGCCGCGGTCCTTCTGGATGCGGACCACGGCGGAGAAGAAGGCGTTGGTCACCATGGCCCAGAGCATGAAGGCGAATCCGGCGAAGACCGTGACCGTTCCGGCGATCACCAGCGGCAGGGACATCGGGGTGACCCAGCGGTAGCGGAACTCCAGGGCGGCCACGATCCAACTGACGAGGGGCAGGACCGTCGCGGCGAGGCTGACCAGGACGAGGTCCCACTTCTTCATGCCGTCCTGGGGGCCGGCGCGCTCGGCGAGGAGGTCCGGGCTTCGGGGGAGAAGCAGGGCGATGGTGAGCGCGCTGTTGACGAACCAGGTGGCGTAGAGGATCCAGCCGTTCGTCCAAGTCCAGCTCCCGGCGACGGGAAACAGGACCCACGGCATCACCAGAAACCACAAGGCGGTCTTGATGACGAATTTTCGCGCGCCGCGCTTTGCGGTCCGCTGCCGGCCCGCACAGGAGACAGACCCGACCGGCGCCGCGTCGTTTGCGGTGGTGGCCACGGGGCACCCCTCTTTTTTCGATGACTGGAGGGTTTTATGAAGGACAGGTGATTCTTAGACAAGAAAGAAGTTTCTTCTTGACGGTTAGGAATATCAAAATCACAAAAACTGACATGGACTGGCTCAATTATCATCATCTCAGGTACTTCTGGCAGGTGGCGCGGCTCGGGAGCATCGCGCGAGCCGCGGCGGAGCTGCGAGTGGCGTCGCCGACGATCAGCGCGCAGATCAAGGAGCTGGAGGGGGCGCTGGGGGAGAAGCTCTTCAAGCGGAGCGGCCGCAGCCTGGTGCTCACCGAGGAGGGGCGGACGGTGCTCGACTACTCGGAGGATATCTTTGCCAAGGGGCAGGAGCTGCTGCACGTGTTGCGGCGGCAGCCCACGGGCAAGGCGCTGCGGCTGAACGTGGGCATCGCCGACGCGGTGCCCAAGCTGGTGGTGCGGGAGATCCTCAAGCCGGCGCTGGCGCTGGAACATCCGGTGAAGGCGATCTGCCGGGAGGGCGGGATCGACCGGCTGTTGGCGGACCTGGCCACCCACCGTCTGGACGTGGTGCTGTCGGACCGCCAAACGCCCGAGACGTCGCGGGTCAAGACCTTCGACCACGAGCTGGGGGAGTGCGGGTTGGCGTTCTTCGCGTCGCCGCAGTTGGCCGAGGAGCTGCGGCCGACCTTTCCCCGGTCCCTGGATGGGGCGCCGGCGATGCTGCCCACGCCGCCCACCGCGATGCGGCAGAGCCTGGACCGCTGGTTCGACTCCATCGGAGCGCGGCCGGAGGTGGTGGCGGAGTTTGACGACGCGGCGCTGCTGATGGTCTTCGCGGCGGACGAGCTGGGGTTCTTCGCGGTGCCGGAGGTGATCGGGGAGGAGGTCGGGCGGCGCTACGGGGCCGTACCCATCGGGCGCGTGGAGTCGTGCCGGGAGCGGTTCTACGCCATCAGCGTGCAGCGAAAGCTGGAGCATCCGGCCGTGGCGGCGATCACGAACGCCGCGCGGCAGGGGCTGTTCGCGTGATGGGCCCCGACCCGCCGCTGGGCACGCCTTGACACGCGCGCCGACGCCCAGCGGCAAAGGGGATAGGGGAGGGTGTTCGAGTTTTCGAAAAGTCCTGACACATGGAAACAGTGTTCGAGATATCGAACACCGTCCCCGTTATTTTGGCCCGGCGCCAGCCGGGGCGAGAGAGTGATCGGACGTGGTCGGCAGCCCTGCCGCGTTGACTCGGTCGGGGCGATCCTGTACTGATGCACGAAATCCACGCGAGGAGAGCCACATGAAAATCCTGACTCATGCCATCGCACTGATCCTGCTTTTCTCCACCGGCCTGGGCTGTGGCAAGACGTCGCAGAAGAAGAAGGGCGCGGCCAAGGACACGTGGGTCGGCATGGGCGGGGAGGTGACCTCCAAGCTGGTGGTCAAGAAGCTGGACGCCTCCGGGCTCATGGGGCTCACCATGAGGATTCCCGACAATGCCAAGGTCACTCAGGCCATGAGGATCTCGAAGAGCGATCCGAACGTGGCCCAGATCAGCAACGACATGGGGTTCACCATTTGGCTCAGCGAGGGTCGTGCGGACCTCGCCAAGAAGCAGGGTGAGGTGGCCAAGAGCAGCCTCCGCAAGTTCCTCGGCTGGGTCTCCAAGGAGCCCGACGCGCTGGTGTACAAGGCCAAGGGCTTGACCGGAAAGCCCGAGTTCCACTTCCTGGTCACCCTGAAGGTGGGCGGCAAGGGGTATCTCTGCCGGAACGCCACGTCCGTGAGCTTCGAGAGCAAAAAAGAAGTCACCCAGATGGCGGCCGCCTGCCGGACGCTCAAAAAGAACTAGTGCCCTGGTGAGAGAGGCGAAGATCTCGCAGTGCCATTCAACGGCGAGATGCGCCGCAGAGCCCAAGTACGCGTAATCCCGTCAAATCGGGTTCTGGTCAAGGGCACCGGGCGGGATCGGCACCCCAGCCGTAGGTCTGCTTGGTGATCATTCACGGCCCCGCTTTGCGGGTCCATGAATGATCCCTGCGGAGGATGACGCAGCGCCTCCCAGCCTTGGATTCGCATTCAACCTTCAGAAGTTGCTTGGTTTCCCGTA